>Ga0180009_10000102_pt1 | contig 146843 bp, 138 predicted proteins | sample OS_PC_MetaG_FD_123537 | JGI IMG/M metagenome (GOLD analysis project Ga0180009, IMG submission 123537) | Groundwater microbial communities from the Aspo Hard Rock Laboratory (HRL) deep subsurface site, Sweden - OS_PC_MetaG | ecosystem: Environmental > Aquatic > Deep subsurface > Groundwater...
AAATAGTACTATTTTCGACGAGGCGGAAAATTACCCGCTTCTGCAGTTATCAAAACCTTATACCGATAGCAGAACCGTTACGGTTAATTCAAATCAGGCTGCTAATAATTATTTGTCATTCGCTATTTCAAACGGAATGACAACAGATACTATTGTAACGGTTATTACTAATTCGGATCCAATAAATAAAATAACTTTTGATTATACTTTTTTAACCGCTTCGGAAAGCGGTGCGTTTAAAATTATTAATAACTACTTTTATAAATTCAGCAGCGATAATCCCGGAATGCTAAAACAATCAAATATTTTTAATAACGATTTTATAATAAACGATATCGAAAAAAGCGAAATAGAATTCCCGTTCCCGCAGCCTTTCAGCTATGCGAACAATAACAATATCTATATTCCCGTTGCTCAAAGCATAACCGGAGAAGCGACTTTAAATGTATACAGCATTTCAATGAATCTGGTTTATAGCGGATCATTATATATTCTATCTGGTAATAAAATAAAAATAAAATGGAACGGACTCGATAAAAACAATGAAAAACTCCCTACGGGTGTTTATATTTATGTCACAAAATCAGACGACACAATAAAAAAAGGGAAAATTGTAATATATAATGAATAAATTCTCTCTCACGCTTAAAGACGTTACTAAAATTTTCGGACGAAGATTAATATTTGATAAAATAAATTATTCTTTTGAAAGCGGAAAAGTTTATGGACTTGCGGGTCCGAACGGCTCCGGAAAATCAACATTATCAAAAATTATTTCCGGATTGCTTGAACCCACGCATGGAAAGGTTATTCATGAATCGGACGGCAGCATAATTATTCCGGAAAAACTGCACGACTATCTCGGTTTTGTTTCCCCTTACTTAGTTTTATACGATGAATTTACCGCTGAAGAAAATCTTTTCCATTTTTCAAAAATAAGAGGGACACAATACGATTCGGAAAAAGCAAAATCGATGCTGGAAGAATTTAATATTTATAACAGAAGAACGGATTTACTGAAAGCTTATTCTTCGGGAATGAAACAGAGAATGAAATTTATATTCGCTCTTCTTCATTCGCCCCGGCTTCTTCTTCTGGATGAACCGACTTCAAATCTTGATAATCCCGGCAAAGAAAAAGTGTATGAAATTATAAATAGAGAAGCCGAAAATAACCTTGTGATTATTGCCTCTAATGAGGACAGCGATTTAGCATTATGCAAAGAAATTGTAAACATAGAAGATTTTAAAAACAACGGAAACATAAAGTGAAAGCATTCGCGTTATTTAAAAAAGACTGGCTCTCGGAACTCCGCACTCGTTACGCTATTAACGCTCTTGCTATGTTTATACTTGTTACAATAAGCGTAATACTATTTTCAATTGGACAGGAAAAAATAACCGAATATTTGACCGGCGGACTTTTATGGGTGGTAATATTTTTTTCCGCTATGTCGGGATTATCCCGCGCATTTGTTTCCGAAGAAGAACGAGGCACAACTTTAACGCTCCAGCTTATCGCATCGCCGGCAACCATATTTTCCGGTAAATTACTTTTTAACGTGATTCTTGTTTTTTTAATGAACATAGCAATTACTTTTTTGTTTTCGGTTTTGTTTGAATCATTTGTTATTAATAACGCTCTTTTGTTTTTGATTTCTTTTATTTTCGGAAATATCGGAATAGCAATATCTTCTACTATTATAGCCGCTATCATTTCTAAAGCTGGATCCAAAGGCACGCTTTACCCGGTGCTCTCCTTCCCTATTCTGCTTCCATTAATTTTAACCTTGCTTGAACTTACAAAATTCGCGATTGACGGTGATTTGCTCGAAGATTCTCTCGTTGAAATTTTCGTGCTGGTTTGTTATGATGTAATAATGCTCACCGCATCTTACCTTCTTTTTGATTTTATTTGGAAGGAATAAGTTAGAATTCAGAAGCCAGTAGTCAGTAGAAAAAAAATCTTAAAAGATGTGTGGTCGTATTATAAAAATAATAGTTTGAATTATTTTCAAATAAAGTTTAAGTTTATAGCGGCGGTTATCTCATTATAAGGAAAAATTATTATGAGATCTCTTTTGGTAATATTATTATTTTCTTCTCAAACTTTCTCTCAAACATTATTGCATTCCGAGGAATTTCAAAATCAAAATTCAATTAATAATGATTCCGTAAAAACCTCGAATAATATTTTTCATAATAATTCGGAAAGTAAACTCGAAGGAACTTTCACCCTTAACCAAAACTATCCTAACCCTTTTAACCCGAGCACAACAATTTCTTATGAAATAAAGGAAACGTCTTATATTGAATTAAGCGTTTATGACGCCCTAGGCAGGTTTGTAAAAATGGTGGACGATGGAATTAAAATCCCGGGAAATTATAAAGTTAAATTCGAGCCTGAAAATTTATCAACGGGAATTTATTTTTATCAATTAATTTCAGGCGAATATAGAACACAAAATAAAATGTTACTGCTAAAGTAAATTCTAAATGTCAATTATCATTACCTGCCGCAATCTAAAATTATATTTTACCATTCAATACTTACGCCAATCGAAGGAAGAAGTCCGATCGAACTTTCATCGTCAACTTTATTTTCGCGCTTATTCCACCTGATTGAAGTTTGATTTTTCCTGTTGTAAATATTTTGAACATCTATATATGTAATTAAACTCCAGCCTTCAAAATTCCATCTGCGGTCAACACGTAAATCAAGGGTATGATACGCTTCAAATCTTTCCGAATTATATTTTGATACCGATTGTGTTCCGTCGGAATTAAACGGAGTATAAGGAGCGCCCGTTGCGAATCTGAATTTAAATGACGCTTCCCATTTTTCATTAAAAATATATCCGCCGCTTAAATTCGCGATAACTTTCTGGTAGTATGTTCCTGAACGGCTGACCCCGTCCAATGAAGTAAAATTTGTTCTGCTTAATGTTAAACTGACTAATCCGTATAAAGGTACGGCGGATGATTTTTTTTGAAGCGACAGCTCAACGCCTTTGGCCGTTCCGGAACCGCCGCTAATTAAAGGCTCCAATCCGAATGATGCGAAGTTATCGTCTGAACCGGCAAAACCGGCTCCGGTATTGGCTAAAACCAAATATGTCCTTAATTTACTCGCCGGGTAATTATTATAATCTTTATAAAATGCTTCCGCTTTAAAACGTAAATCATCATTTATCATCTGTTCAACACCTAATACAAATTGATTTACCTTCACCATTTTTAATTCATTATTCTTTTCGATTGCCGCAAGCCATACGTACGACGGACTTTGGTGATAAATTCCTGTACTGAAATTTATATTAGTTGTATGTGTAAGCTGATAGGAAAGAGAAAACCTGGGGCTAAAATTAAACCCTTCGTCAATAGCGTTAAAATAGTCTCCTCTAATTCCCGCGCTTAATCTTAGTCTGTGAAAAAACACATCCGAATACTGTGCGTAAAAATCATATTTATAAAATGTTTTTTTATCGTTAAATGAATTCACTAATAATGTATCACCGAAAGTAGTTTCATAAAACGGGAGCAGAATATCAGCTTCAAACTCAATTAACTTTGCGGACGCTCCAATATTTAGTTCGGCTGTAGAATAAAGTTTGTATACCAAATCAGCCTTCAAAGAATTTTCCGCTTCAATAGATTTATTTGTAAAAAACGGCTGAAGTAATGTGTCCTTCTGAAATGAATTATAATCTACAAAGTTTCTTGCTAAACTGATTGTATAAAATCCCTTATCAAATAAATGCCGGTATGAAAGTCCGGCGACATATTGATTTTGATTGGTACCTAAAATTCTGGAATTATCGTAAATGTCTTCAGCTGTTTCATTATTGAATTTAACACGGTCGAATGCTCCAATAAACAAAAATGACAGTTTGTTTTTCGCGTTAAGGTTATAATCAAATTTTGCTAGACCGTCCCAATATTCTGGTACAAAATTAAATCCTGCCGCATCAAAAATAAAATCGAGATAACTTCTTCGCGCCGAAATAATAAAACTTCCTTTTTCTCCAATCGGGCCTTCAAGGTTTAATCCGAACTGCGAGGCGGAAATTGTTCCTTTGCCGCCGAATCTATCATTTCGGCCGTCTCGTAAATCTATAGTTAAAACCGATGAAAGTTTATCACCGTAAATTGCAGAAAATCCTCCTGTTGAAAACGAAGTTGATTTTACAAAATCAAGATTAACATAACTGAGTGGTCCGCCCGTAGCTCCCTGCGACCCAAAATGATTGATGTTAGGTATAACTAATCCGTCAACAAGAAATAAATTTTCGGAAGGCGCACCTCCGCGCACTACTAAATCATTTCTGCCTGCCGATGCCTGTCCGACCCCCGGTACAATTGATAAAGCCCGTATAACATCTTCGAAGCCGCCCGGCGCTCTTCTGATTTCTTCGTAATTAAATTTTGCAATGCTGCTTATTTCGGAAGGATCCAGTTCAAAATAATCTGAAGTAACCGTAATACCGTCCAGTTCGATTGAAGATTCTACAAGCTCGAATTCAAGATATATTTCTTTGGCTGAAGTAACTACGATATCGGTTACAACAACCGGATTATATCCTACAAAAGAAGCTCTAATTCTGTAGGTACCAAAAGCCAGGTTTTCAATTCTAAATTTCCCGTCAATTGCTGTTGCCGCGCCCAAATCTGTATCTATAACCGAAATATTAACTCCCGGTAGCGGTTCGCGGGTTAATTTGTCAATTACCTTTCCTGTTACAATTCCTTTTTCCTGTCCCGTTAAAACGGATAACGAGATAATAAATAATAGAAGAAACGATTTCATTTTTATTCCGTATTTTTTAATTGTTAACACAAACAGTTCAAAATAAGTTCTATTTAATATAAATTTATTACTATAAAATATAATCCTTAAAGTGTTGAATTAATAATGATTTTGCTATATTGGACTAATATTATTATTCAATTCTGCAAATGAAGAAATCCAAGCCGGACAAAAATACTTTGAGAGAATTAGTTAAAGATGAAGAATCATTTAATCGGCTTATGGAGTTGCTGGATAAAGAAAACGGCAATTCTTTTGAATGCTTAAATGATTTTTTCAGCATTTCGGAAGATTTTTTCACACGCATAAGTGATAATAAAAACAGAACAGTTCAGCTTTCCGACTCGGTTAAATTTGTAACCGGCTATACATCCGATGAGCTGCTTAAAAAACCGGGAAATGTAACCTCACTTGTATTAGAAGAGGATCTTCCTTCGGTAAAAAAAATGCTGACCCGAATTGAAACTGAAAATAATTTTATTTCGGGCAATAATATTTACCGTCTAAGAAAAAAAGACAATAATGTTATTTGGATAAAAGAGACTATTTCGGTTGAAAGAGATTCAAAAAGTTCTCCCGCTAAAACTTTTTGTCTGTTTTCGGAAATTACCGAATTAAAAAAATCGGAAATTGATTTTGAGGCTTCAAAAGAAAAATTGATAGAAGTGAATAAAATGAAGGACAGGTTTCTTTCGATTGTTTCTCACGATTTACGAGCTCCTTTTACGAGCCTTCTCGGCTTTTCGGAAATATTAATTAATGAACCGAACCTGCCTTTTGATGAAAGAATAGAATATCTGAAATATATCTATGACGCTTCGAAAACACAGCTGCAATTGATTAATCACTTGCTCGACTGGTCAAAGCTGCAGACCGGGAAAATAACAATTGAACCAAAACGCATTAACGCCAGAGAATTAATATCAAACTGCATATCGGTATTAACCGGCGCGGCAATAAGAAAAGACATTGAGATTAAATCAGACATCCCCCATGACGTATTTATATTTGCCGACGAAAGACTGCTATCGCAGGCTGTTACAAATCTTATTAATAATTCTATAAAATTTACTGGATTGGGGAAAAAGATTTACGTAAGCGTTAATACATTTAAAGAAGGAATGAATGAAATTGTTGTACGCGACGAAGGCGTGGGAATTTCAGACGAGAATCAGGATAAACTTTTCCGAATTGATAAAAAGTTTTCGCTTGAAGGAACTAGCGGCGAAAAAGGAAGTGGGCTTGGACTTGCGCTTGTAAAAGAGATAATTGAAAAACACGGCGGCGATATTTGGTTTTATTCTAAATTAGGCGAAGGAAGCGAATTTCATATTACGGTTCCGGAAGCAAAAAATATTGTGGTGCTGGTTGAAGATGACGTAACTTTGCGTCAATTGTATAAAAAAATGATTTCGAACCTGATTTCGAACTTTAAAGTTATTGAAGCTGAAAACGGTTACGAAGCTATGGGTATTATTCTTAACCAATCGCCTTCACTTGTAATAACCGACCACGATATGCCACTTATGAACGGAATACAGCTTGTTGAAGCAATGCGTAAAAAAGATTCGAATAGAAATGTTCCGGTAATTGTAATTTCGGCTAAACTTAATGATGATATAATAAAAAAATACAGCGAACTAAATGTTGATAAAATTATCCCCAAACCCTTTAAGCAAGCCGAACTAATTAAATGTATTAAAGAAAGCGTTATTTAATTATACCTAATTCAATAAAATATTTGAATTACTTTAGATCTTGGAACAATCACCGAAATGGAAAATTCAAACAAACATTGGCATCCTTTATACACAAAACCTCGTCAGGAATTTAAAGCCGAACAGCAGATCGCATTGCTGGGAATTGAATATTACCTGCCGACAGTAACCCGGCTTAAGCAATGGAGCGATAGAAAAAAAAAGGTTACCGAACCTTTATTTAACGGATATATTTTCGTTTACGGCGAAGAAAAAGACAGATTGTACGCATTGCAGCAGAATGCAATTGTCCGGTCTTTAACATTTAACGGAAAACCCGCCTACGTACAGAACTGGGAAATTGAAAACCTGAAAAAAATGCTCGCCGAAAAAAGAGAAGTTACTATTAAAAACACATTAATTGCGGGAACAAAGGTTAGAGTGGTTGACGGACCATTTAAGGATGTTGAAGGAATTGTTTCTTATACCCCTAATAATGAGCGTGAACTTGCCGTTGTTATCGATCTTTTAAAAAGATCCGTAGTGGTTTATCTCCCCCCGGAATGCGTCGTAAAAAAAATAGATTAATATTTTTGTGTGGCTTCGTAATATTTTTAGTAAATTTATATAAATTTTTTCACTCTCACTTTTTAAATAATTCTTATGATAACACAATCGGAATTAAAACAGCTTAAAACAGGCGATGAAATAAATCATTTTTTTATTATCACAAAGTTTGAAATTAAACTCACCAAAACTAATAAAGAATATCTGAATTTAGAGTTAAGGGATAAATCGGCTTCTGTTCCCGCAAAAGTATGGGATAATATTGATAATATTAAAAATAAAATTACTGAAGGCGATATTGTAAAAATCGCCGGATTAATGGAGGAGTTTAATAATCAGCCGCAAATAAAAATTACAAGTATTCGCCCCGTTAAAGATGATGAAAATATAAGTCATTCCGATTTTTTACCCAAATCAAAACGTATTTTGGATGAAATGTTAAATGAGTTTGAAAGCCGGATTGAAAAGATTAACAATCCATTCCTTATTCAACTAACAAAAAATATATTTAATCAAAACAATTTTTCTAAATATACAAAAGCTCCGGCAGGAAAGGCATGGCATCATTCATATGTTCACGGACTTTTGGAACATACGCTTGAGATAATTAAAATATGCGATTTGATGTGCGACGTACATCCGGAATTAAACAGGGATTTATTAATTTGCGGCGCTATGCTTCATGATTTCGGGAAAACGGAAGAACTTCAATTCGATAAAAATTTCGATTATACCGATAAAGGCAAACTGCTTGGTCATATTGTAATTGCGGCAATGGAAATTGAAAAAGAGATTATGAAAATTTCGGATTTCCCTTCTGATCTAAGGAATCAATTGATTCACCTTGTTTTAAGCCACCAGGGAAAATATGAATACGCTTCACCTGTTGAACCAAAAACACTTGAAGCAATTGTGCTTTATCATGCGGACGAATTAAGCGCTAAAACAAACGCTTATAAATCAGCAATTCAAAATGACGAGAATACAGGAAACAACTGGACACGTTATCTCCCTCTTGCAAATACTTCCCTTTATATACCCCCTAATGACGCACAAGAGGATAAGCCCAAAGAAACTTTATTTGACTAACTATAAGGAAGGAAAATGAAAAATCTAAAACAATTTATTTTATTTATTCCTGCTCTGTTAATTCTGTTTTCAGTTTCAAATTATTCTCAATCATTGCAGGAATTAATTGATTTGGGAGATAACCATTACAAACTGTTTAACAATGAAAAAGCGCTCGAAGTTTATAAAAAAGCCGATAAAATGTATCCCGCTACCTGGGAAATAATTTGGAGAATGAGCCGCGCTTATGTGGATATAGGCGAACATATGCCAAACAGTACCGGCAAACAGGAAGACGAACAAATTAAAATATATGAGGTAGCGTTGGCATGGGCCGATTCTTCAGTAAAACTGGAACCGAAAAAATCCTTAAGTTATTTGCGCCGTGCAATCGCAAACGGCAGAATAGCATTGTTTAAAGGCGTTTTTTCTGTAGCGGGAGTCGTTAATAAAGTGCGCGATGATTTATATATGTCGCTTAAATTAAATAACGGCGGCACTGAAATACAAGCCATTACAAATTATGTTCTTGCAAGAACTCACGGAAAAGTAAGCGCTAAATGGTCGGTTGCCCGCGCAGCTTTAGGTTTAGGCTGGGCAGATCTCGATTCAGCCTGGATTTACTACGACAAGGCCTTTAAACTTGATGATAATATGATGATGATGTATGTTGATCACGCCAAATTATTAATGGATGATGATCAATTCGAAAAAGCAAAAACTCAGCTGGACAAAGCGCTTAAATGTCCAGTAAGAGATGAAGATGATAAAATGAGAATAGAAGAAGTAAAAGAATTAATGAAAAAAGTAAATGAGGAACTTGATTGATTTTCCCCGATAAATTCCTTGAAAAAATTAAAGAGGCTAAATCAATTATATTCTTTACCGGGGCCGGGATTTCCGCCGAAAGCGGAATTTCAACCTTTAGAGGGAAAGACGGAATCTGGAATAAATTAAAACCGGAAGAACTCGCTAACTTCGACGCTTTCCTCAGAAATCCCGACATGGTATGGGAATGGTATCAGTATAGAAGAAAAATAGTAAACGAAGCTTTGCCCAATGCCGGGCATATTGCAATAAAAGAATTTGAAAAATATTTTGACACTAAAGTAGTAACGCAGAATGTTGACAACCTGCACGGCAGAGCAGGTAGTAAAACTATTTATGAACTCCACGGAAACATCGAACGGAATTACTGCATAAACTGTAATTCATTTTTTAATCTTGATGAAATTGAATTAACCGGCGAAGTGCCTAAGTGTGATAAATGCGGAGGTCTTATCCGTCCCGATGTTGTATGGTTCGGCGAAATGCTGCCGCAGGAAACCTTTATGAATGCTGAAATTTCGGCGCAGCGCTGCGATATTTGTTTTGTTGTTGGAACATCTGCGGTTGTTTATCCGGCCGCTTATATTCCTCATACTGCCAAAAGCGCTGGGGCATATCTTGTAGAAATAAATATAGAAAAAACAGATTTCAGCAGTTTCGCTGATCTTTCATTAACCGGTACGGCGGGAGAAATACTTCCAAAGGTACTGGAGGAAGTGAAGAAGATATTTATTTAATTTTAAAAATGCCTGTTAATCCAAATCAACCTCATCCTCAGCATAAGTATTCTCGGTTTCATAAACCATAACTTTTACGCGGTGAATGTTTTTCGGCATATCCGCGGTTTTAATTTTTTGCAAAAAATATCCGCAGATATTTTCGGCGGTGGTTTCAAAATCTACAATAACTTTTTGAGAATTTAATTTTTCCAATACTTCTAGAAGTTCTTTGTCGTCTTTGTTTACAAGAAATGAATGATCAAGTTCGTCAACAATCGGCCCGATAACTTTTTTCATATCGTAATAATCCATTACCATTCCGTAACCTTCAATATCCCCTTCAACCTCAACCATTAACTTATAGGAATGTCCGTGAAGATTTTTACATTTACCGTTGTGAAATCTCAAACGGTGTCCCATTTCCCATCTGAATTCTTTTGCTATTTTCATTATACGCCTCTCTCTTCGGGTTTCCATATAAATTTATGCGCCTGCAGCTGAAATCTGACATTTATATTATCCGCTAAAATCCATTCAACCAACGCAACAGGTTCAAGTTCGCCGAATACAACGGAAAACAGAACTTCGCATTTTTTGTTAATATCATATTTTGCGACAATATCGCGGGACCATTCGTAATCTTCCCGGGTACCAATCACAAACTTAACTTCGTCAATCGGTTTTAAGAAATTTATATTTTCATATAAATTCTTTTTTTTCATTTTGCTTGAAGGGCATTTTAAGTCGAGAATAATCATTACTCTTTTATCCACGTTCTCAATAGGCAGACTTCCGCCGGTTTCCAGCATTACCTCAAAACCTTCATCGCAAAGTCTTTTCATTAATTCGAGCGACTCATTCTGCACAAGCGGCTCTCCGCCTGTAATTTCAACCAAATTACATTTGTATTTTTTAACTTCTTCAATCACACTATCAATCGAAGAGTCAAAACCTTCATAAAAAGCGTATTCCGTGTCGCAGTAGCTGCAGCGCAGGTTGCAATAAGTTAATCTCACAAATACACAGGGCAGACCGGCTTTTGTGCTTTCACCTTGCACGGAAAAATAAATTTCGTTGATTTTAAGCATTTTTTTAGCTTTCTGCGGTTTTTCCGCTAAATTACGGATTGTAAAAATAAGAATATATTCACTCTAATTAAAGCAAATTTTAAATAGTAAATTGACATAAACGGTTTTTAACACTATATTTGAAGTTCTGTAAAAAACAAATTAGGATAAAAAATGGCTCATCACAAATCGGCTAAGAAAAGAATTAAAGTTAGCGAGACAAGAAGATTAAGAAATAAAGCTGATCTTTCTAGAATCAACACATTAATGAAAAAAGTACATGGTTCGGAAAAGAAAGCTGACGCTGAAACTTTGCTGAAAGAAGCTGTTTCTTTTATAGATAAATCCGTTAGCAAGGGAAGACTTCACAAGAATACAGCATCTAGAAGAAAATCTCAATTGACAAGATACGTAAATAGTTTAAAAGACTAATTTTTTGTAAAATTTGATTTTAAAGCAGTGCCGGTTTATTCGGCATTGCTTTTTTATTTTAAATCGGTAATTAAATCCGCTCCCTCCGACGTAGGAATATAAAATCTTATTTTCATCCTATCTTTTTTATTTTTTGACGTATTTATAATTTTCTTCCGCTTTAACACTGAATGTTCAATTAAAATATTGTCGTCAAGTTCAGACCCGTAAATATAGCTTGTACCTTTAATTACAACATTTTTGCCTATTATCACTTTATGCTCATCACTTCCTGTTATATCAACAATTGATTCAATCCTTGTTGCTTCTCCTAATTTAATATTCCCTTTTAATGTATTATTCCAGAATATTTCAACGTTATCGCCGATTTCAATTTTTTGATCCGGGAAACAAGTTAAACTAGCATTTTCATGGATTGTAACATTATGCCCGAAAATAATATTCCCCTCAACTTTAACATTTTTCTTAAATGTAGTATTATAATTAAGTTTTACTCCCTTGCCGATATAAACTCCGCGCCCTATCTTTATATCAAGAGGAATACCTTTTTTATCTGCTTTTAAAATTTCTTCAACAATTGTTTCATCAATGAAAAAATCCCGCGGATCTTCTATTTCTACAATGTTTTTTAGTTTTTCATATATAATTTTCTGCGCAATAAATTCCATTTGACTTAATACATATTTGTCATTAAAACCCATTATTACATGCTGTTCATTGGGGTATACGGCGCTTACATTCAAACCGTTCATGTTAAAGATTGATATTAAATCCGTAATATAGATTTCATTTTGTGCGTTATTGCTTTTAATTTTATTTATCAGTCGGGATAAATAATTGTATTTAAACGCGTAAACCCCGGAATTAAATTCGTTGTTTTCAATTAATTCTTTTTTAGTATAACTGTATTTCCTCTTATTAAAAATCATTGAATGCATTTCATTATCTTTCATCGATAAAATATCTTTATGCTCAATAATTTCAATAACCTTATTATAATCTTTTCCCGAAGGCCGGCCGTTATCGTCAAATTCTTTAACCCTTACTATTCTGCCGTAATTGTTATCCTCCGGTTTACCTTCAAATATTCCCGTTAAAACCATCATATCGGATTTCGATTTTTTAAACTCATCCTTGAACATTTTAACAGTTTTTCCGTCAATCAGACCCATATCGCCGGGGAATACATAAACCGTTCCTTTGTAATTTTTCTTAATTAATTCCAATCCTATTTTTACCGCATGTCCTGTTCCGTTTTGCTGAGCCTGATGAGCGAACAACGTATTCTTTTTAACTCCTATTACCTTTACCACATCTTTCGCTTTAATACCTACGACCATTATTCTGTTTACTTTTTTTAATCCGGCTCCGCATGCATTGTAAACTCTTTCGACGGTAGGCACATTCCATATTGTATGAAGCATTTTAGATGTATTGGATTTAATTCTTTTACCGTGACCGGCAGCCAGAATAACAGCAGTTTCATTTACAGAATAATCAAATGAAGATGAATATTGTTTCAATAATTTCGAGATGTCATTTTTATTTTCGCTCTTCTGCATTAATTCCTCGGAGAAAATATGTTTAAGTTATGATTCAAATTTAACAATAAATAAGGTTATATTTTGAATTTTTTGAATTTCCGTTTGTTATATAACTTATATTCCATTTATAATAAAAATAAATTAACTTTATTCCATTACTATCCGATAATAAAGGAAATAAATATGAAAAAAGCACATTGGTTATTTACAGCGGCTGTTGTTTTTTATTCTTTAAGTAATTGCTTAACCGCACAGGACAAAGGTTTGGGACTGGGCATTATAGTCGGTGAACCGACGGGAATTGCCGGAAAATACTGGGTAAGTAAATTAAACGCGTTCGATTTCGGCATTGCCTATTCATTCGCGGGTAGCGATAATTCTTTTTCTTTACATGCCGATTATTTATATCATTTATATGACGCGATTGATTCAGAATATATACTGCCGCTTTATTACGGATTCGGGGCAAGACTAAGAACAAATGAGAATTCAAAAGTAGGGCTTGGCGCGAGAGGAGTTATAGGGATCGCATTATTTTCGGAAAAATATCCGCTGGATTTCTTTTTTGAAATTGCGCCCGTATTCCAATTGATACCGGAAACTGAATTAAATTTTGATATAGGAATTGGAGCTAGATTTTTCTTAAACGAATAAAATAATTAAATGGAAACTGAAAATAACATAAAAACCTATTTTGATAATCCTGAAAGAAAATGTTATAGTGATATTTTACTAGAACAGGAATCATTCAGAAGCGATGAGTTATTTAAACAGCTCTTAGAAAGTTTCCCGGAAATGGTATATATATTAAACGGCAACAGACAAATAATTGCCTGGAACAGCAAATCATTTTTTATTCATAACAATCTTGATATTCTGGGGCAGAGATTTGGTGAAGCAATAGACTGCGTTCACAGTAAAATTATGGACGCGGGTTGCGGTACTTCAAAATTCTGCGCGGAATGCGGAATGGCTAAAAGCGTAAAAAATACAATTGATAATTCTAAAAAGTCGGTTGAGGAATGCAGAATTACAGGAAATTCTTACGGCGTTGAAATTTCATATGATTTTCTTGTCGAAACAACGCCAATAAATTACAAAAGCAAAGATTATTATGTTTGCGCACTTAAAGATATAGCCGATGAAAAAAGAAGGCTGGCTTTGGAAAGAATTTTTTTCCACGATGTATTAAATACTTCCGGGGCCATAAACGGTCTTGCATACATGGTTAAAGAAATTGAAGATAAAAAAGAAATTGAAGAACTGCATGACGCTATGATCGACTCTTCAAATCAGCTTATCCATGAAATTCTCGCACAACGCGAATTAAGAAACGCTGAAGAAAATACCTTGGTGGTAAATAAAGAATTATTAACCGTGAACCATATTTTAAAAAGCGCTTACAATCTTTATTTTAAAAACCAATTAGCAAAGGACAGGATTTTTGAAGTGGAGTGGAGCGACCCGGAATTAAAAATTGAAACCGATAAGTTTTTGCTTGTCAGATCAATAGGCAATCTTTTAAAAAATGCTCTTGAAGTTTCAGTAAAAGGGGATCATGTAAAAATTTACGTGTCAGAGAATGAAGGTTTTATTTGTTTTAATATTTATAATGATAAAGTAATTCCTGATAATATACAGCTGCAGATATTTAAAAGATCTTTCACAACCAAGGGTAGTCCGGGCAGAGGCATTGGCACTTATAGCGTTAAGTTAATCATTGAACAATTTATGCAGGGCAAGGTCAGTTTCATTTCAAACGATAAGGTAAAAACAATTTTTACAATTCAGATTCCCCGTTAATTCTTTCCTGCCGGTCAAATACTATTCTGTCATTTTAATTTATAAAGTTTCCACCATGGTGTTTTGGGTGATTCATGATGCTCAAAATGATATCCGAAAAAATAGCAGGACAGCATAGCCCATAAATGATTTTTGTTTTGAGTGCGCGCTTTGTGCGGTTCCATATTATGATCGTGAGGTTTTTTGTGAGGAAGATACGTACCGAAAAAGAAAAGCTGGAAAGTTCCTATAAACGAAGGTAGAACCCAGAACAGCCATATTTGGGATTCATCAAACCATAATTTCAGCAAATTAAATAACGCCGCCATAATAATAATCTGGAAAATCGTGACGTAACGAAAAAGAAAAGATCCCCACCATAAAAATAAATTTTGTGATTTTACGTAAAAATCAGGATCGTCCTTACTCCCGGGATATTTATGATGTTTAAAATGATTCTCTTTTAATTTTTTATAGGACATTCCAGCAAAAAGAAATGAAGCGGTCAAACCTATAAAATTATTAATTATTCTATTTTTTGAAACCGTTCTGTGCATCGCGTCGTGCGCCGTAATAAAAAGACCGGTATATAAGTAACCCTGCAGCAGCACATGAAAATAAAAATAAGGCGAATACAAATCTATTTCGACAAACGAGAGAATATAGAATAAATGTGCAGCCCAGCCTGATATAATACTTAATGCTATTAAAACACCCATGTTAACTCACAAATAAAATAAATTCAGCAGTAGAAAAAAGAAGAGCTGAATAAAATAATAATAAGAAAAAAGTTTTATGTTTATATTCGCTTTTATAAACGAATAAAAGTATGATGAAAAAACGGCAATTAAAAACCAGGCCGCATAATTTTGTGCGGGAATTTCGCCGCCGCTCCAATTCCAATATCCGAGATTAATTGCGGCCGGTTCCAAAACTAAATCGAAAACAACCGCAAGCAATCCGACAATAATTGATTTTAAATGCACGTTGGTTTTAATGTTATTTATTAATACTATTACGCCGGCTAGAACCATTACCCAGTTTAATCCTATCACTAAAGGAACCTCAAATAATTTAACTCCCAGCACATCACCGTAATAATAACTGCCGAAAATATATCCGGTTTTCACCCCCGCAATTTCAATTAAAAGAGTCACTGAGTAAATTACAGTAAGCCAAATAAAATTTGCCTTGGCAAAGTCTTTTAATAATAAATATATAAGAATTGCCGAAGTACCGAATAGAACGTAAGGAGTAAGCGTAAGCATAATATTTTTAAAGAAATCAATTAAGTGCCCTGCCGTTCCTACGCCATACAGCAGCAAGAATAAATAGGTAAAAACACGTTCTAATTTATCTGTCTTCCTTTCCATTCACTTCCTCCAAAAACAGATTGAAAAACAGAATTAATACCGACAATAAAAAGCATAAACATTTGAATTGGGTGCAGTATTACTGAAGCAATAATATTCTGTCTGCTTAATGCCGCGACCAATAACCTTGATAAAAAAATAATTAAAACCGGGATTAAAAATTGAACTTCGGCAAATACAAAAAACAGCGGCAATAAAAAAATAATTTCAATAAATAATAACAACATTATAAACGCAGCGGGTGAATTGTTAAAACCAAAATAAAAATTTTTAGAAAACCCGAGGAATGATGTTTTAAAATCCTTATACATTCTGCAATAAACCAGCTCAGCACCTAGTAATGTAATTATCCTGAATCCTCGGACTTTCAACTTGCGGGCTAATTCCATATCCTCAACAATTTTATTTTTCACCGATTCATGCCCGCCTATCAATTGATAAATCTCTTTTCTTATTAAAATAAACTGCCCGTTTGCTGCGGTAAAAGACTTTTTCTTAGAGGAATATATAAAACGCATCGGCAGAAAATTAAGCAACAGCCAGTTCATTAAAGGAACAATTAAATACTCGCCGAAAGTAGAAATAATCTGCGTAGGAAAAACAGAAAGCATTTCAGATTTTGTTTTTAATAATTCCGTTACCGCGGCTTCAACCGCATCTCTTTCTAATTGCACATCGGCGTCAATGAATAACAGAATTTCCCCTTTAGCCGCTTTTGATAGTTGAAAACATGCCCAGTTTTTACCGAGCCAATTTTGCGGAAGGGATTTACCATTAATTAAGCTTACATTTTTAGTCCGGAAATTTTCTACTAACCGCGCTGTTGCGTCTTCGGAATTATCGTCCAATACAATAATTTCAAAGTTTTTATACGACTGTTTTAAAATTGAATTAATGCATTTCTCTATATTTTCCTCTTCATTCCTAGCAGGAATTAATATTGAAACCGATGGGATTTCACCGCTGGATTTATTGACAGAGAGCCTCGGTGCAGTAAAATAATTATAAACAGCCGTCAATAAAAATAATACAAGAGGGATTAATGAAATCCAAAATAATACTTCAATTATACTCATTCCCAAATATCGCATATAAAGTTTTTATTTATTGCCGCGTTGTTTAATAAATCAAGATTCTCGGTAAACTTGTTTTCATAAACTTTAAAATCATTTATAACAGTCTCAGATTTTAACGGTTCGCCAAACCGTATTATTACCGCGGGTTTTTTTTCATTATAATATTGGATTTTAAAACCTACAGGCAATACTATTACATTTCCCTGATTACCTTTAACAAATAATTTAATTCCTTCTTTTAATACCATGGGCCTTTTTTCAAACGGTTCTATTTCACCCTGCGGATAAATTACTGTTACGTTTGCCGGATCACTTACTATTTCACGCGTATATAAAATAGTATCTTTAACGGAGAAACCGTTTCCCAGATTTACGGAATAAGCGCCGAGCTTCCTGAAAAATTTATATTTCCTTAACTGCTCTTCAAGCATCATTACATAAATACGTCTTCCTACTTCCTTGTTGCAGATATAATCGATAAAAAAACCGTCCCACCAGCTAATATGATTAGGAGTAATAACAAGTGGTGATTCTTTATTTACTTGGGGATAATTATTTACAAGATAGAAATGAGAAAAATGTTTTTTTAATTCTCTTTTGATATAAAAATCAAATAATAACCTTGCCCATTTTTTATGTCCGGCTTTAATCATAATTCATACTTATTTATAAGTTCGGAAGTTATTTTACCTGAAAGCAAAACAAGGGGAATTCCTCCGCCGGGGTGAGCGCTTCCTCCGCAGAAATACAACTTTTTATATTCCCTGCTTTTATTCTGCTGCCTCATAAAGGCGGCGAATTTGGTATTGGACGATATGCCGTATATACTGCCCCGAGTACTATTAGTATTTGACTCAATATCGGCGGGACTCATAGTTTCCTCAAACACAATTTTTTCTTCAATGTCTATTTTAAGATAATCATTGATCCGTTTAATAATCAATTTTCTAATCTTGCTTATTTCATTTTCCCAATTCTGATTTGTATTATAAGGAGCGTTGATCATTACAAACCAGTTTTCATAACCTGCGGGAGCGTCGGATTCGTTATACTTTGAAGAAATATAAATATAGATTGTCGGGTCATCCGGACATTTATTCATTTCAAAAAGCTGCTCGAATTCTTTCTTATAGTTTTCCGAGAATAATATATTATGAATTTCAAGCTCATTGAAATTCCCCTTAACTCCCCAATAAAAAACAAGAGCCGAAGAAGAGCTTTCCGCCCTTTTATATTTTTTGTATACTTTTGATTTTGTGTCTTTTAATAAAGTCTCGTATGTAAATTTTACATCGGAGTTTGACACAAGAATATCATAAAATTTTTCTTCGCCGTTTACTTTAATTCCTTTAACGTTTTTGTTTTCGTGAATTATTTGCTCAACATTGGAATTAAAATAAAAGCTTACTCCCTTCTTAGCGGCAAGTTGAAAAAGAGATTCCGTGATAGAATAAATTCCTTTTAGCGGAATATAAGCGCCGAGATTATATTCAACATGCTGTATTATATTTAAAGTAGCAGGGGTTTTAAATGGATTTGAACCGTTATATGTAGCATACCTGTCAAACAGCTGAACAGATTTTTCATCTTTAAAGAAGCTTTTATTCGCTTCATGCATAGACCGGAAAGCGTCAATATTTTTTATATTTAATAATGTCTTAAGGGCTTTAAAGTTTAAAAATGTATTCGCTTCCGAAAAACTTTTCCGCAAAAATAATTCAGAAGTAAGGTCATAAATTCTTCCGCAATATTTTAGATATTCTAAAACTGAACTTGCAGTATCTTTTGTTTTATTCTGCAATTCACCGGCAAATCTATCGACATTTGAATACGCATTTATAACAGTGCCGTCTTTATAAAAATACCTGCAGACAGTTTCAAGTTTTTTTAGAGTAACAAACTCATTAAGTTTTTCACCCGAATCGTAAAATAATTCTTCCAGCACAAAAGGCATTGTGAGCAATGACGGACCGGCGTCAAATCTAAAACCGGATTTATTAATTTCCGCAGCTTTTCCGCCGGGGTAAGTGTTTTTTTCATACACATCTACCGAATGACCTTGACCGGCCAGCCATATAGCGGCGGATAATCCTCCCAGTCCGGCCCCAATTACACAGATTTTTTTCTTTTCAGCCATATCCTTTCGGCGATTAAATAAAAAAGAAGATAAAAAGAAAGCATTGAATAAGAATAAAAGAAATCTTCCAACGGAATAGTAGTAATTCTTATACCAAGAATAACATCAGAGCTGTATGTAACAATAGGTAAGGAAGTAAGTATATAATTAACAGTAAAAAATGGTATAAAACTAAAAGCAATAAACAGCCAGTAAATTTTGGATTTCAATATAAACGGCGCGAATATTTTAGCTGATAATAAAAACAAACCGGTGCTGAATAATGCTAGGAACGTGTAATTTCTTTCAAAATTTAAAAACGCGAAAACAAAAAAAAGTAAAACGGCGGAATAGAAAATATATTTGTTTATTTTTATTTCATTTTCTTTTAGGTAGAGCTTCCCCGTTTCATATATAAATAAACACGCATAAGGAACTGTTATAAAAAAAAGAATTTCTTCAATCGGCAGATTAAATATTTTCAGACCCGAAATATATACTGGGTTAAAGGCCCAATCACCCCTGGCGGTCGCGATTACGTCCCATAAAATATAAACCCCTCCGGTTATAATTATTGATACCAAAACGAACGGAAGTTTCGATATAAATTGAATTTTCTTTTCAAATGACAAAATAAGAGGCACGGCAATTATTAAAATATTTATAACTAAATACTCACTCATAATTTTTATAAAACGCCAATTTTTCTTGCATTAAGTTTTCCTGTTTTATATTTAATCTGCCGCTTTCAATTAGAAATTCTATTATTCCTTTTTGAATCGAAGGATCAAGTGAACCGGTATTATTATTTTCTATTAATTCGGTTATTTTTTCCATATCTCTGTCCCTTTCTTCCCCATAACCCAATATTGAAGGTATAAAATGCAGAATAGAGAATCTCATAAAACGGATTTCAAGGTCATCGGGACTTTTATTAAGCGCTTCCCCCATAAGTTCCATTGATTTGTTCAGCAGGCTTAATTTTGTAAAAGGCCAGAACGCATGTTTTGCTTTTAGCGCGTCAACCGCTCCCCAATACGCTAAAATTATTGAGGGATAATTTGTCTGATCAGTTGAATAGTTATTAACTATAATTTTTTCCAGCTCTTCGATTTTATTTTCGTTTTCAACCGCCTCGTAATATACAAACCTGATTTTTTCCAATACGGGTAAATTATTATAGTCCTCTTTGTTTTCAGAGATTATTTCAAGCGGTGCATACATGAACAGTATAAATATGATTAAAATTTTCATGCCGTTTTCAAAAATTTAATTTCAATAAATGATTTTAATAACAGAAAAAGCTTTTTGATATTCGAAATTCTAACCCTGCGCGAAAGTAAATCTTTTACGCTTAGACTTTGAATTTTCCTGAATAAACCGTAATAGTATTGAAACGCGGAATATACCCCTAGTTTAACTCCTACCGGAAGAAGCATAATACCTTTTAATGCTTCGCTAAACTCCCTTTCAATTTCTTTTTCAAGATTCTTTTTGTTCTTATCGGTTATCAATTCTTCCCTGTCAACTCCTGGCAGGTAAATTCTTTTGCGCTCGTCAATATCTGATTTTATATCACGCAGAAAATTTACTTTTTGAAAAGCGGCGCCAAGCATTTGAGCGGAGTATTTTAATTTTTCGTATTCGTCATCGTTTCCGTTTACAAATACTTTTAAACACATTAAGCCTACAACTTCGGCCGAGCCGTAAATATAGTGGTCGTATTCTTCCCTTTCATAATAGTTTTCATATAAATCGCTTTCCATGCTTTTAAGAAAAGCGTCTATTAATTTAATATCAATCGCATATTCGTTAACAACCTTTTGAAAGGAATGAATAACAGGGTTGGTTGAAATACCGGTTTCAATTGCCTCATGTGTATCATTTCTGAATTTATCGAGCAGCTTTTTTTTATCAAAGCCGTGAAATGAGTCAACAATTTCATCAGCCACGCGCACATAACCGTAAACCGCGTAAATAGCGTTCCTGTATTCGGACGCAAAAGCTTTGATGCCAAGGCTGAATGATGTGCTGTAAGCGTTGGTTAATACCTTGCTTATATCGAAACTTACATTATGATATTCATGCATGATCTTTCTCAATTCTTTCTGTTACTAATCTTGAGCTAATTATTACCATAGGCAGACCCGTACCGGGAGTAGTTGAGGCTCCTACGTAATATAAATTATTAAAATGTTCGTCCTTGTTTTTAGGTCTGAACGCGCCTACCTGATCTATATCATGAGCTAATCCTAATCCGGAACCTTTGTAAAGATTAAGCATTTTTGCCCAATCGTCGGGAGCTAATATTTTTTTCACCATTATATTATTCTTTATATCATACCCTGTACGTTTGGCCAAGTCTTCAATTATATTGTCAGCCAGACTTTCCTTATCGCTCCAGTCTTTTTTAAATCTTAAATCGGGAACCGGGCAAAGAATAAAAAGATTTTCGCATCCCGAGGGAGCGCAGGATTCTTCCGATTTTGACAATGCATTTACATAGTAATATGGTTTCTGAGGATTTTCTGTGGCCGTAAAAATCGTATCCGCGTATTCTTTAAAGTTGCTGCCCAGGAAATAATTATGATGTTTAAGTTTATCTACTTTTCCTTTAACTCCCAGATAAATTGTAAACGGGGAAAGCGTCCAATGCATTTTATCTAACTTTTCTTCGCTGAATTTTTTTCTGCCTAAAACATTTCCGCGGAATGAAGCCGCGTCCGAATTCGATACGAATAAATCCGCAGTCCATCGTTTCCCGTTTTGGTCAATCATTTCTGAAACCGCGCCGTTGTTGTTGCCCAGTCCTACTATCTCCGTATTATATACTATTTCAACTCCAAACTGATTAAGCACTTTTACTATCTCTTCAACCATTTTGTACATACCGCCTTTAACTTTCCAGTAGCCGTTATGCTTCATTTCCGTATAGTTAAGAAGAGAATAAATTGCCGGAGTCTGAAAAGGCGTTGATCCTAAAAAGAATGCGACCAATGAAAAAATTATTTTTATCTCTTCTGAGACAAAACGTTTATCAACCTCGCTCCACATTGTTTTAAATAAATATGGAAGATGTTTAAGCGGAACGCGCGAAAGTTTTAATATGTATTCCAGTTTGTTGTTAAAATTTGATTTTACAACTTTATCTTCTGTATCATGAAAAAATTGCGCCGCGCGGTTTAAATACTTTTCCGCCTTTTCGGCTAAATTGGGTTCAACATCCTTAAATTCTTCTTCAAGTTTTGCCAAATCCTTCCAAATTAATCTGGGTTTTTCCTTCCCCTCAAAAAACACCTGATATAGCGGATCAAGCTCCACAAGCTCAATCGGATTTTTAACGCCGATACTGTTGAACAATTCATCAAGTTCGTATGTCATGCTCATAAAAGAAGGTCCCATATCAAAACGGAAACCATCCATTTCAAGTACATTTAACCGCCCGCCGGGTGTTGTGTGTTTTTCAAGTATTGTAACCTTATATCCTTTTTTCGCCAGTCTTAATGCCGTTGAAAGACCGCCAAGTCCGGAACCAATAATTACCGCTGTTTTCATTTTCACTTTTATATTTGTTATATCTGAAAACGGAAATTCAATTAAAAGAGTTCCCGTCCCACTAAAAAATTACTATTTGTTCGTTTTATATTTTTTAGTGATAAATATGGTTTTATATTTAGAAGGATAATTTGAAACAATATCAAGGAATCATATGACCGGACAAAAAATTAAAATCTTATTTATTGGTATTACAATTGTGTTTTTTATTGCCGCTTCCCCTCTCCCCGTAAAAGAAGGCATGTTCCCTCTAAGTCAATTAGGCAAAATAGACCTTGTTGAAGCAGGACTAAAATTAAGCCCCGCGGATATTTACAATACCGAGGGAATTAGTTTGATTGACGCGCTTGTTGATGTCGACGGATGTACCGGTTCTTTTGTATCCGACGAAGGACTTGTTCTTACAAATCATCATTGCGCTACTTCATCCCTTGTAGGGGCCAGCAGCGTTGAATCAAATTATGTGGTAAACGGATTTCTCGCAAAGTCAAAAGGAGAGGAAATTTCCGTTGATAAAGTTTTCAGAGTTATGGAATCGTATAATGATGTTTCGGAAGAAATTCTTGACGAGATAAAAGACATAACAAATCTTGCCGAAAGAGATAAAAAAATAAAAGCGAAAATGAAGGAGTTGGGGAAAGAGAATACGGATCTTAAAAATTCAATTGAAGCGGAAGTATCCGAAATGTTTCCCGGACAAACGTATGTATTGTTTAAATATAGACTTCTGAAAGATATCCGTTTAGTTTACGCCCCTCCTAAATCAGTTGGTAATTTCGGAGGCGAAACTGATAACTGGACATGGCCACGTCATACCGGGGATTTTTCATTTTTCAGATGTTACGTTGCGCCAGATGGAAGCGCGGCCGAATATTCGAAAGATAATGTGCCTTATAAACCAAAAAAAGTTTTAAAGATAAGCCAAAATGGAGTGGATGAAGGGGATTTTGTGTTTATTCTCGGTTATCCGGGCAGAACATTTAAAAATATGCCTTCGCAGTTTATAATATATCAGAATGATTTTAACCATCCTTATATTATTGATCTTTATAACTGGATGATAGATAATATAGAAGAAATTACAGCCGGAGATACCGAAGCTGAAATCCGTTATGCGTCTCTATTAAGAAGTTTAAATAACGTAGAAAAAAAATACAGGGGTCAGTTAAAAGCTATAAGAAAAACAGGGCTTATTGATCAAAGACAGAACGAAGAGCGCAGTTTAATGAATTTCGTAAATTCAAATCCTGAACTCAAAAACGAGTATTCAAGTTTATTTGTTGATCTTGAATCGGTTTATGAAAAAAAATTCCAGTCGGCGCAAGAATCATTATGGATGAAAAATATTCTTAGATTTTCTAATTCAGTTAAAATAGCCGAGTTTATTTTGGAAAATTCATATGAGATGCAGAAGCCTGATTCGCAAAGAGAAGAAAAATATAAAGACGAAAACATAGAAGAAACTATAGAAAAACTGCTTTCAAAAAGCGGTAAAATTGATGAAGGTTTTGAGATAATGTTTTTGGAAAAAATGATTTACGACGCGGCGGATTTTGAAGAGAATTCACGAATTAGGGCAGTTGATAAATTAATCGGGAAAAACCATCCTGATGATATTATCCCTGTTTTTACGGATGATAATATAAACGGATTTCCATTTGCCGAAAAAGATTATTTTTATTCGCTGCTTAAAAAAACTCCCCGCCAATTGGAAAGTTTGGAAGATCCGTTTTTAATGTTTGTTAACGATCTTTTAAAACAGAATAAAAATATTAAAGAAGAAGAATCGGCAATTGACGGCGCGTTAAGCGAACTGCTTCCAAAATTTAATGAAATTAAAAGAATGAAATTTAATACTCAGTTTGTTCCCGACGCAAACGGAACCCTGCGTTTAACATACGGATATATTAAAGGTTATTCCCCTGCCGACGCGGTTTATTATTCCCCCTTTACAACATTAAACGGATTAATTGAAAAAAGTTTTGAAGAGGGAGATTACGAAGTACCCGAAAAAATTGTTGAGCTGTATAAGAATAAAGATTTCGGGAAATTTTATAATAAAAAATTAGGCGGTGTCCCCGTCGCACTTTTATATAATACCGATACTACCGGCGGAAACAGCGGCAGCCCGGTAATGAACGCTTACGGCGAATTGATTGGATTAAACTTCGACCGCGCGTTCGAAGCTACAATTAATGATTATTCATGGGATGATTCCTACAGCCGGTCAATAGGCGTGGACATAAGATACATATTATGGTTCGCTCAAAAATACAGCGGCGCGGATAATCTTTTAAAAGAAATGAATATTGAGTTATAATAGTATTTATATTCTCCGTTTCTTTGTATTGGTAATTCGCTGCAGAGAAACGGAGTTTTAATAAAAATAATGTCAATAAAGAAAAATAAAAATATTGCTCAGGTTAAATTGAGAAACCTGGGCCCGGTTTCTATTAAATGGCTGAATTCAATAGATGTTTATACAAAGGAAGATATAGAGAAACTCGGACCTATTGTAATTTACCACATGCTTAAAGCCAACGGTTATAATGTTAATGTACTTATGGTTTACGCTCTGCAGGGCGCAATTATGGATTGCCATTGGAACGAAATCCCTAAAGAAATAAAAGAAGAATTACAAAAAGAACTAAAAACCAATCCGCTTAAGTTTATTTAGTTTTTTCTCCTACTGCCGTTCTTATAAAATTTAATAATTTTCCTATCCGGAAGTACCTCTTTGATTCTTTTTATATTTAATTTCATTTCCGGAAGTACAACTTTGATTCTTTTTGTATTTAATTTCCTGTCCGGAAGTACAACTTTGATTCTTTTTGTATTTAATTTCCTGTCCGGAAGTATTTTTTTGATTCTTTTTATATCTAATTTCCTGTCCGGAAGTACTTCTTTGATTCTTTTTGTATATAATTTCCTGTCCGGAAATACCTCTTTGATTCTTTTTGTATATTATTTCCTGTCCGGAAATACCTCTTTGATTCTTTTTATATATTTTTTCCTATCCGGAAGTGCCTCTTTGATTCTTTTTGTATATTATTTCCTGTCCGGAAGTACTTCTTTGATTCTTTTTGTATATTTTTTCCTGTCCGGAAGTGCCTTTTTGATTGTATTTGAATATAATTTCCTATTAAAACAGAATTCCCCGAAGCGGATAAACTGTATTTTATTATATTTGTATTATGGAAACAGCAATAGAAGAAAAGAAAATAAATGAGGGACAAAATTCCTCACTTTATAAAACCGCTACAATATTAGCGTTAATTACAATTTTCTATAATCTAATTGAAGGTAGCGTCTCGGTATTTTTGGGATTTGAGGATGAAACGTTATCCTTATTCGGATTCGGAGTAGATTCCTTTGTAGAAGTTATTTCCGGGATTGGCGTTCTGCATATGCTGCGCAGGATAAAACAGAATCAAGATACAACGAAGGATGAATTTGAAATTACCGCTTTAAAAATTACAGGTACGGCATTTTATATATTAACGGCAGGATTAGCGGTAACCGCTGTATTAAATTTTATTGTCGGGCATGAACCCGAAACAACATTTTGGGGAATTATAATTTCAGTTATTTCGATATTTACGATGTGGATATTAATTCATTATAAATTAAAAATTGGACGGGCTTTAAACTCTTCGGCAATAATTGCCGACGCCAACTGTACAAAAGCATGTTTATATCTTTCGGTGGTTTTATTAATTTCAAGCGCCGGGTATGAAATTACAGGCTTCGGCGGACTAGATTCAATAGGCGCGGTATTAATCGGTTATTTCGCATTTAAAGAAGGGCGCGAATCATTCGAGAAAGCAAAAGGAAAAAGCTGCTCATGCGATGAGACTTGTCATTAAACAATCTTTATCTCGATCTTTATCTTGATCAATTTTAAAAGCGATAAAGATCAAGACCAAGATAATGATCGGGATTTATTAGTTCAGCTTCACAACCTTTTCAACTTCTTTTAGCAGCTCACCTGATTTAACAAGTGTTAAGACTTTTTGTATATCTTTATAAATTATTCTATCGTTTTTTAAAGGCGGAACGATTTTACGAATTGTACTATAAGCTATTCCCGTTCCTTTACCGCATTTAAGCGGTTTCAGGAACTCAATTCCCTGAGCTGCGCTCATTAATTCAATAGCTATAACTGTCTGAACATTTTTTAGTACCTGAAAACATTTTCTTGCCGAAATTGAACCCATTGAATTATGATCTTCCTGGTTGGCAGATGTCGGAATTGAATCAACGCTGGCAGGGTGCGAAAGAACTTTATTCTCAGAGACTAACGATGCTGCGGTATATTGAGCTATCATTAAACCTGAATTAAGTCCCCCGTTAGCTGTTAAAAATCTGGGCAGCATACTTAAAGATCCGTTTACAAGTCTTTCAATTCTTCTTTCGGCAACATTCGCTAATTCCGAAAGAGCAATAGCCATAAAATCCATTGCCAAAGCCATAGGCTGACCGTGAAAATTTCCCCCTTCAAGATGATCTCCCTGTTCGGGGAAAATAAGAGGATTATCATTCACCGAGTTTAATTCAATTTCTACACGCGAACAGACATAATCCACGGCATCGCGCGAAGCGCCGTGAATCTGAGGGATACAGCGGGTTGAATATGAGTCCTGAACGCGCGGATCATTTTCCAAGTGTGATTTTCTAATCTCGCTGTCTTTAATTAATTTTAACATATTCTCGGCCGAGTTTAACTGCCCTTTAAAAGGCCTAAGTTCATGAAGTCTTTTATCGTAAGCTTTGTCGGTAGCGCGTAATGCTTCGTGACTTAAAGCCGCGGAAGTATCGGCAAGTTTAACAAGTTTTTTCGCGTTAATGCAAATGTTTGCCGCGAATGCGGTCATCATCTGGGTTCCGTTTATTAATGCAAGTCCTTCTTTAGCGGCAAGTTTAACCGGTTTTAATTTATATTTTTTTAATCCCGCGGACGCAGAAATTATTCTAGTGTTTCTGGCGTTATCGTCATTTATATTTTTTACGAGCTGAATATATCCTTTACCAATCATAGCGAGAACCAAATGAGAAAGAGGCGCGAGATCGCCGCTTGAACCAACAGAGCCTTGCGACGGAATAACGGGAATAATATTATTATTAATCATATCGATCAACAATTCCAAAGTAGAAAGACGGATTCCCGAATGCCCTCTTGCCAAAGCGTTTACCCGGAGCAGCATCATTATTTTTACAATTAGCGGGGGAAGATTTTCACCTACGCCGGTTGAGTGACTTACAATTAAATTCTCCTGCAGCTTTTCAAGTTTTTCGTGCGAGATTTTTACATTAGCGAATTCTCCGAACCCGGTTGTAACTCCGTAAATTACCTTATCATTCTCCACCCATTTATCAACAAGAGCGCGGGCTTTATTTATTTTTTTCTTTGCGTCGGATGTTAAACTTACAACAGGTTTATCATTAAAAAAAAAATCGATCTGTTCAAGCGTTAAAGATTTTCCGTCAATTTTTAGATTTTTCGATTGCATTTATCATACTCTGAATTTTGTTGTGATTTATATTGCTTGCATGATATGAGACTTCAACATATTCGTCGTTATATTCTGTAGAAATAACTTCGGCCAGCGAGTGAATTTGCGATACTATTCTTGAATCTTTTGCGTGGAGTTTTACCCTGTGAGTTACGTAATTTTGTTCATATATTTCTTCAAGTTTTTCTTTTAACTGCCCTATATTAATTCCGCGCTGCGCCGATAACAAAATACTTCCGGGAAATTTATTTCTTACATATTCAATTTTCTCTTTATTAATTAGCGCGTCGACTTTATTAAAAATATTAATACGTGTTTTTTTTCCGCAGCCTAATTCGTTTAATGTTTCATCAACAACGTACATATGATCTTCAAAATAGGGATGAGTAACGTCAACAACATGAAGTATTATATCTGCTTCACGCACAACATTAAGTGTACTTTTAAATGAGGCGACGAGATTGTGAGGGAGTTTTCTTATAAAACCTACTGTATCACTCAGCAATATCGTTTTGTTTTTTGCCAGTTCATAATTGCGTGTTGTCGAATCGAGCGTCGCGAACAGTTTATTTTCGGCAAGAACACCGGCATCGGTAAGAGTATTAAGCAGGGTTGATTTGCCTGCGTTTGTATATCCTACAAGCGAGGCTGTAACAAATTCCTTTCTGCGCATGCTTTTGGTTTCATACTGAATTTCAATATTGTGTAGTTTTTCTTTTAATTTGCTTATACGCGTTCGTATTATTCTACGGTCTGTTTCTATCTGAGTTTCACCGGGACCTTTTGTTCCTATACCGCCGTATTGTTTTGAAAGGTGTGTCCATGCTCGTGTTAGTCTGGGCAGCATATATTGAAGCTGGGCAAGTTCAACCTGGGTTTTCGCTTCGTTGGTTTTAGCGTGCGAAGCAAAGATATCAAGAATTAATCCGCTGCGGTCTAAAATTTTTCTTTCAAATAATTTTTCAAGATTTCTTACCTGAGTCTGCGTTAAGTCCTCGTCAAATATTACTAATTTAATATCGTTCAGTTCAATAAGTTCGGCAATTTCTTCCGCTTTTCCTTTACCAATAAAAAAAGCTGAATCGACTCTTTTTCTATCCTGTATTATTTTGAAGACCGTATCGGCGCCTGCGGTATCCGCCAGCATTTCCAGTTCATCAAGGTGTTCTTCAAGTTTTTCTTTTGAAATATCATTAGTTCTTACGCCAATAAGTATAGCCCTTTCGGGAGCGTTGTCTTTTATATCAATCATATTAATTTTATAAATGGAAAATTAGATTCGATAAACAGATTAAATCCTATATTCCAAAAACCGGAACCTTTCTTATAATTTTGTTAAACATAATTTAACTAATACAGCTTAAATCACCAGCAAACGTTACGCAAATAGACTGAACAAATATTAGTTGGTCAATCCTTTTTATGATTTTAAATCGATATGTAAAATTAGTCTATTTTAGACGCTCTTCAAATTATTCTTTAAGAAAAAATTCAAACAGATATAAAAGTTTTTATGCGTAAATAGTTATAAATATATAAACGTATCGTAAAAATTAACGTCCCGGTTCAAGAATTAAAAAACAAATTGCACGGAGCGTAACAAATAAATAGAAGAATATATTAATTTCGATTGGATCAATATAATAATGCTCTTTTTTATTTAATATAACATTCTACATATAATCAGTTTAAAATTTAAAATTTTAATTGAATTTCATCAATTTATTACTTTTATTTACGGTCGGATAGTCTAATGTTTATTTATATACTGTTGACATTTGGTTATTTGTCTATTTGTTTTATTGCGGCTGAATTTCTTTATAATGAATTTTTCATGCACGTATATTGATAAAATGGCAAAAATTTTAATTATTGATGATGAGAAAGATATCCGTGATGGTTTAGGAGCCGCTCTTGAACTTAATGGGTATAAAGTTTTTTACGCTGATAACGGTAAAAAAGGATTTGAGACCGCGGTTGAGATAAAACCTGATCTAATACTTTGCGATATTTTAATGCCTGTCAAAGACGGATATTGGGTTTTGGAAAATCTTAACAGCCATAACGAAATGTTTTCCGTCCCTTTTATTTTTATTTCAGCAAAAGCCGACCGCGACGATCTAAGAAAAGGAATGAACCTTGGCGCGGATGATTATATTACAAAACCCTTCAAAGTCGCCGACCTGCTTAAGGCCGTAGAAACAAGGCTGAATAAAAGAGCCGCAATCCAATCTATTATAAAACCAAACATTAATCATAATTCCAAACATGATAATGAAAAGTTTATACTATTAAATACCGGGAAATTCATTGAACCTATACAAATAGAAACTATTGAATGTATTCTTGCTGAAAATGTACATTCTCAAATTTTTCTGAATGATAAAAAATTTATTACAATCCGTAAATCGCTTAACGATTGGCAAATTCTATTACCTGAAAATACCTTTATCCGCGTTCACCGGGGTGCGATTGTAAATCTTAATTTTGTGAACTATATAGAAAAATGGTTTAATCAAACTCTGAAAATCAAAATGCGGAATTACGAAAAACCGATAACTATAAGCAGAAATTACGCCTCATTATTAAGGGAAAAATTGATAATTTAATTTTCCACAACACTTAATCCGCTCTCTTCTATAATACCAAAAATATATTCCTCTATAAGATTTATTAATCTTTTTGATGAGTTTTATATCCAACGCGGGAATTATAGTACTTAATTCAGTTTATAATTTTCCAAATTAAGAACAGATACATTATTAAATATATTATTATTTATTAATCTAGTGCTTAATTTTAAAATCAATTAGTCAGTTAATTGATTTACGCCAAAAATTCTACTTTTTAATAACTTAAACATCTACTCTCATTTAAACTCATTTCACAACAAAATAAAGCTTTTTTATACCATAATTAAGTGCTTTGCAACTAGGCTATTTAAATAAATTAAATTAATTCGATAATTATCTCAGATTATAATTATGAATTTAAAATATTATTCAACTTAATACTAATGAAAGATTTACTAAAATTGCAGGTACAAAATGAAACTTTCAATTTCTAAAAGAATAGGGCTTATCCTTGCTGTTACTATGTTTGTATGCCTCGGTTTAATGCTTTTTATACTGCTTCTTAATGAAGAAAACAATAAAAGTAAAATAACCGAAGAAAGTGTTAATGAGCTGACGGAAGTTATAAAAGAATCATTAATATTCAGCATGAATGAAGGCGTTTCGGATGTTTCGCCATTTATTGAACGCTCCAGTAAAATTAAGAATCTAAGTCAACTTAGAGTAACCCCGACAAATATTATCTCAGACGGAAGCGAAAAAAAGTTGGACGCCGTTGAAAGAGAAATATTAAGGAGTAAAAAACGATATGAAAGTCAGGAAGATTTTGAAGGACAGCCTGTATTAAGATTTGTTGAACCAATTTTAGCAGAGGAAAATTGCCTTTCATGCCATGAAGCAAAAATTGGCGACCCGCTCGCAATTATAAGCGTTAGATATTCTATGTTGGATACTTTAGCCGCGAATACGAGTCAAAGGTTTTGGGGAACGTTTATGGCAGTCGCTGCAATTGCTCTTAATTTTTTTATGGTGATGTACTTTATTAAAAAAGATGTAATCAAAGATCTGCATCATTCTGTTACGCGTATAAAGAAACTTTCTATCGGGGATATTTCGGTTAACGAGCACATAAAAAGAAACGATGAAATCGGCGAACTGATTGATTCGCTTGATACATTAAGAAACTCACTTGACGAACAGGCAACCGCCGCAAATGAAATTGCTTGCGGCAATTTGAATACGGAGATTAAAGTATTATCCGAAAAAGATAAGCTTGGCCGCGCGATGCTGGATATGAAGAAAAATCTGCAGAAGCTGCTTAATGATCTTACGGGAATTGTTATGGAAGCAACTAAAGGAAATTTATCAGCCAGAGCTAATACCGAAGGTTATCAAGGAGATTATAAAAGTATTATAACTGGTTTAAATAACACGCTCGACAGTATTACTCATCCGATAAAAGACGGAGCCAAGGTATTGGCTTATATGGCCGAAGGAGACTTCAGCTATCGTGTTACAAAAGAATATTCGGGCGATTTAAAAATGATTACGGATAGTATTAACACCGTGGCCGAATCCATGAAGATTGCTCTGATGCAGGTTGGTGAATTGGTAAACTCTCTTGCCAGCGCGACTAGTCAAATTACTTCAAGTACCGAAGAAATGGCAGCCGGTTCACAGGAAAACTCAAGTCAAGCCACTGAAATTGCATCGGCGGTTGAACAAATGACATCAACAATTCTTCAGACAACAAGAAACGCATCATCGGCAGCAGAGTTTTCTAAAAAAGCGGGTGTAATGGCTCAGAACGGAAGCCAGGTTGTTAAACAAACTGTTGACGGTATGAATAAAATTGCAGCCGTTGTAGGAAACGCGGCTATGACGGTTAAAGAACTTGGCAACAGCAGCAACCAGATTGGCGAAATTATACAGGTAATTGACGACATCGCCGATCAAACAAATCTGCTTGCTCTTAACGCCGCTATTGAAGCAGCTAGAGCCGGAGAACAGGGAAGAGGATTCGCGGTAGTTGCTGATGAAGTAAGAAAGCTGGCCGAAAGAACAACTAAAGCTACAAAAGAAATCGCGGCTATGATTAAACAAATTCAAAGAGATACAGGAAACGCTGTTGAATCAATTGAAAGCGGAACAAAAGAAGTTGAGCACGGAAAAGAATTCGCAAATAAAGCTAATATTGCTTTAGAGGAAATCATCGAAAGCACTAATCAGACTATTGACGTTATTAATCAAGTTGCCGCCGCGAGCGAGGAACAATCTTCTGCGGCCGAACAGATAAGTAAAAGCGTTGAAGGAATTTCAAATGTAACTCAAGAATCTGCCTCCGGAATACAGCAAATTGCGCACGCTGCAGAGGATATGAATAGTTTAACGGATAACCTTCAAATTTTTATAAGAAAATTTAAATTGGACAATAATCAGAAACAAACTGGAGGTTTATCAATCCGCTCAAACGGAAAGATAACAAGTTATTAATTTTATTTAACGGGAAGCTGGAATAAACAGCTTCCCGTTTTTTGTTCTTTGTCCAAAATCTAAGTAATCAAATCTTTTTTCGCGCTTCGTGCTACAAACATTTCAATTAATGCCACAATTAGAGCGGCAATAACAAAAAAACGCCAGAGTTCCGAACCGAATCTCGATTGATAAATTGCCGATGAAAAATTTTCATCCGGCGACACATTTAAATGTATTCCCGAAAAATTAATTTCACTTAAATATTTCTCAAAATCATTTTCAGATAAATACTCTAATTCCGATCCGATAGCATTAAAATTTACAGCCGCGTAATTAAAAATTTTACCGTCAGAGTAAAACTTATAAATTCCCGGAATTTGTGATTTTGAATACTTAAAATAATTTTTTATGCCGAGCGAATCTAAATTAATAGTTTCTTCACCTCGGACAGGCTTTATAATTTTCAGTAAAGGAAGCTGAATATCATTTATATTTACAAGAATTTCATCGCCTGTTTTATAATCATTCACTTCTTTTGCCACTGAAGAAATATAAAAAACCGCTTTATTCATTAACGGGGCGAAAATTCCTTTTAAAGGGAAACTGCTCCAATCCAATACCGGCGCAACATTTAATAATAATATCCGTGAACCTAAATTGTTATACTCACTTAAAAATGAAACCCCGTCAATAAGAGAAATTATTTTTTTCCCGCTGCCGGATACATTTGTTTTAAAATATTTATTAATAGCGGGAGATTCAATTTTCTTTTCGCCTTTTTCAGAAGGGCCTGTTAATTCTTTCTCAAAAAGGTTGGAAAATATCGGGTGCTGAAAATCAATTTTATCGAATGTCACCGAAACAGATTTATCATTTGATTCCCCTGTAAGTGCAGAAGGTAGGGGCATTCCAAGAGTTCCGCATAATTTTTGAAAATTCGATAATGTTGATCCCGATCCCGGCATTACAAAAATGCCTCCCCCGTTTTTATGGTAGTTAATTAGTCCCTCATAATTTGAAACGGATTCGCTGCCGATAATAATAACTACATCGTAACTATTCAAATTTATGGATGAAATTCTGGACAGCGGAAATTTTTGAACTAAAATCGGAGCTGAATCAGAGCTACCGTTTAAAGCAAGTTCAACAAATTTTGCGTCGACTACTTTGTCGTAAAAAATAGCAGCATTAATTTGGGGAGGTACAGTTATGCTTAAATATCTTTTATTGTCGTATAATATATCATCGTCTTCAAGTTCGGCGAATATTTCAATTAGCCCGTTATCTTTTAATGTTGTTTCAAAATCAATAAGTTTTGTTTCACCGGGGGCGGCGTTAAAACTCTGCTGCGCGCTTCTGTTTCCATTGATAAACAATGAGATTAAGCTGTTATTAAATGACTTTCCGGATGTATTTTTGACCGACGCGCTGAAATTTATAAGTTTGCCTTTTTCAAATATTTGGTTCTTAACCTTGAAATCGTTTATCGTTAGGTTGGCAGGATCTTGTACGGTAAAATCAATTGTATATATTCTAATTCTGTTCGAAATTAAACCGCTCAAATCGGATAAAACAGTTTCAGGCATTTTTAATTCCGATTTTTGGAAATCACTTAACAAATAAATTTCCTTATTAAAGTTACGCGATCCGGAAAGTATTTGACCGGCTTTTATTAAAGCGTTATGAATAGTTCCTGCCGTATATGATAATTCAGCGTCATCAATAAGATTCCTAACGGAGGTTAGATTTGTACTTGCTTCAATTATTTTCCCGCCGGCCGAAAAAACCAAGGATACTTCGTCCCCTTCCTGAAACTCATCAAGTAATAATTTAGCGGTTTGTTTGGCACGGTTAAAATATGATCCCCGGTCGGTAATAACCGACATACTGTAGGTATCGTCCAATATAATAACTGCGCTGGTTTTAGCCGCTGAAGCTGTTCCGCCGATCGAAACGCTTTTAATTGTAGGGCGCGCAAACGCCGCGACAAGTAATAGTATAATTAATATCCTCAGAGCTAAAAGTATCCACTGCTTTAATTTTATTTTTCTGATTTTGGTTTTTTGAAGCTCCTTTAAAAAGGCGAGAGTGCTGAATTCAATTTTTTTCAGCTTTCTTAAATTTAACAGGTGGATTAATACCGGAATTGAAGCGGCTAACAAACCGAATAAAACAGCGGGGTTTAAAAATATCATAACTTAAGTTTTCTTTTTATTAATTCATTGTATATATCAACAACTTGTCCGGTTACAAGATTGATATCAAAATTCTTAATTACTCTTTCTCTTGCCGCTTTTCCGAACTCCTCACGTTTAACAGGGGAAGCAATCAACTGTTCCAGTTTATCGGCTAAATCATGAGTATTTTGTTTTTCAAAAAGATATGAAGTAACGTTATCAACGGCAATATCCAATACTCCGTCCGACTTTGAACAAACTGAAGGTATTCCCATAGCCATTGCTTCAATAAGTGCCATGCCAAGTGCTTCGGCATGCGAAGGAAACGCGAATATATCCATAGCCGCTAAAATATCGGGCGTATCTTTCCTGAATCCTGTAAAAATTATTTTGTTTTTAATTATGGAATTTTCAGCTAGAGATTTAATTTCGGCGCCGTAGCTGTCTTCCCCCCTGCTCGGTTCCCCAACAATCATAAATTTAAGATTATTGTATTTTGATGATACAATTTCCGCCGCACGGATAAACTCTTCGTGTCCCTTACCCGGACTGAAACGCGCCATCATTCCAATCACAATATCCTGCGACTCAATATTAAATTCATTTCTGATTTTTTTTCTGCCGGCTTGGGCCGGATTAAATTTATCAACATTTATTCCGTCGTAAAGCAGTTTAACTTTATTAACTTTTAAAGGTGTAGTATCGATTAAATTCTTTTTTATGACTTGACTTATTGCTAAGGCGCAATCAACTCTATTATAAATCCACTTATGAAAGAAATCTTTTTTAACAATAAATGAGCCTACATGTTTAGTAAGAATTAGAGGAATTGAACTTGAGGCAAATTTTAATGAAGGCACAAGAAGCCATAAATCTTTGGATGCGTGGGTGTGGATTAAACTATATTTATTCAACTCAATTAAAGTGGCAAGTTTTGTAATTTCACCAGGACTGAAGTACCCTGAAGCATTAGAGACTGATGTTTTAATACCCAGGTTAATTGCTTCCTTGTGAAGTCTTGAATTTTTATAACATAAAAGTTCCGCGTCAATATTTTTATCGGTAAGTTTAAGCAGACTGGTAAGCGTATACATTTCCATACCTCCCCAGCTTTGAGAAAGGCATGATATCAAAACTTTCATTAATAAATTCTCTTAATTTCTGCACCTCTAAAATAATGAATTAATATTGCATCGAAACTGTATCCCATTTCACCCATTACGGCGGCGCCGATCTGGCAAAGTCCAACCCCGTGTCCCCAGCCCGCTCCTGTTAAAATAAACTTTTGAGGAATTCCGTCAATAACATTTTCTTTTTTTACAATAAAAGCAGAACTGTAAAGGTGCGATTTGGAAAGTAATTTTCTTATAAACAATTCTTTTCCGATTGTTAAAGTTTTTTTTGTGCCTACAATTTTTAATTTTATAATCCTGCCTGAATAACCTCTCTGCATAGGCACTAAATCAATAATATTACCGAAATCAATTCCCGATTTTTTATTAATTATTTTTGCAAGTTCCGGCTGTTTATAAATAACCTTCCATCTGAAAAAGTCTGTTGTTTTCTGATCATAATCTAAAAGAACCTGGGATAAAATTCCTTTGTCGTGAGTATTACAGAACGCGGAAGGAACTTCTTTTATCCACTTTAAGGCCATTTTTTCTTCTCTTAAATCGGGATCGAAACCTTCGGGATCGAACTTGTAATCGGAAATATTCTTTAAATATTTATACTCAACGTCTTCCCAAACATTTTCAAAAGATTCTGTTATTCCTCCGCAGCATTTTGAATAACGTGCGTCGCATATTTCATTTGCGTAAGTTAATACAAAACCCCGCGTCTCTTCTACGGCGGTTATTGAATTGTCATTTAATACCTTTGTAATTCCCTGATAACGCTGACAATGATCATCGGAACAAAAATCAAAGTTTTCATGCTCTTCTCTATCGAACCATTTTATAATCTCGTCATCTGATTGAGTACTTATTGAAGATATTTTTTTTAATTTTTTATTTTTAAGATGAGCTAATATCCAGCTTCGTGAAATTATTGCCTGTGCTTTTAACAATTCCAATGAAGCTGCTGAATTCATTTCGGAAGAAACGACACTTATAAGATAATCTTCAAGCGGAACAATATTTATTGCGGTTAACCTATCGCCGTCCTTAATTATTTTTAAACTTCCTAAAAATTTCTGATTTTCTTTTTTTTCCCAGTGAAAATTTTTGCCGATTGTAACGTTCTGAATTACAAAAGAAAATGCTTCCGGATCCTGAGGAGTAAATATTACTTCATTTTCAAATTTAAACTCAAGTCCCGAGCCGGATATCTCAATATTATCTCCGTTTAATAAAGCTTTAAATCTGCCGGATAATTTTTCATTCCCGTTAACCGGCCGGAACTCGCCTTTAAGAAGAAAAACAATTTCTGCTTCGGTTTGGATTCCAATATTTAATAACGGCTGTTCCATAACTTTTATTTCATAATGATGAATTAGTTTTAGCTAAAAGTATGATGTGAAAGATGAATTTATTTATCGTTTATCCATCCGTTCATAAATTCCTGTCTGCTTACAGGAGTGAATTCTATAAATTGATAATGAGCGGCGTTTGCTGTTGAATAAGGATCGCCTGAAAAATATTCGGCAATTTCTTCCATTGATTCCGCACGCGCAATTACAATTCCGCCTATTTGAGGGGTTTGCGGACCTGAGACTAATAATAATCCTTTTTCATATCCTTTTTTCAAAAATTCTCTATGTACCGGTCGTAATTCACTAATTTTTTCGATTGAGGCTTTGTAAATAATTTCAACCACAAAATGTTTCATCGGGATTTCCTTTCTAAAAAAATTATAATTAATTCTTCATAAAATATTGAAAACAATGTTATAAAGAAAGAATTATGGCTTATTAAAAATTTTATGCGACAAATATTTTTAAAATCAAAATAAGATTTCTTATCTTTATTTCTTAATAATTTACGAAAATATAAAAATGAAAGAAAAAATAAAAGAATACTCGGTTTTACTTTATTATAAATATGTTGCTTTCCCTGACCCCGAGCAATTCCGGGATGAACATCTGGAATTTTGTTTTCAGAATGATATTAAAGGGAGGGTTTTTATTTCGGATGAGGGAATTAATGGAACTGTTTCCGGACTTAAAGATAACATTGAGAAATATAAGCAGAATTTGACCGCTTATCCTGAATTTAAGGATATTGTTTTTAAAGAAGATGCTGCGGATGAACATGCTTTCAGAAAAACTCATGTCCGCGTAAAAAATGAAATTGTTAATGCCAGCTTCGGCTGGGTCGATTTAAGTAAAACAGGGAAAAGACTCCAGGCCGAAGAATTAAAAAAACTATATGAAAGCGGCGAGGATTTTGTAATTATTGACGCACGAAATACGTATGAAAGTGTAATCGGGAAATTTCAAAACGCGATAACCCCCAAAATGGATACATTCCGGGACTGGGTGCGCGTGGCCGATGAATTAAAAGAATATAAGGATAAGAAAGTCGTAACCTACTGCACCGGCGGAATCAGATGCGAAAAGGCCTCTGCATATTTGGTAGAGCAGGGTTATAAAAACGTTTTTCAGCTTCAGGACGGTATTGTTACCTACGCTAAAAAATACCCCGATACATTTTGGGAAGGAAGTGTTTTTGTATTTGACGAAAGAAGAATACTTGAAACAAACACTAAAGAAGAAAAAAAACATATTGGTAAATGTTATTTTTGCGGCAAATCTACCTCATATTACATCAACTGCCATAATCAGGAATGCGATAAACTGCTGGTTACCTGCCACGAATGTAAAACGGAAAATGAATACTGCTGTTCCGATAAATGCCGGTCTTCTGAAAATAAAAGAAAAGTATATCACGGCTGAAATAAATACAATCTACGCGTAAAATTTTCCCATCAAGTGAAATGTATTCGTACCATAATATTTTACCCTAAATTTTTTGTGCGGTAAAATGAACAAATGTACATATTCCCGCATCTAAACTGCTAAACATTTATGATTTTTCGTCGATATTCAAATATAACCGATGGCATTAAATTTGTAATATTCTAAATAACAATTTTACAGAAAATAAAATGACACTCAAAAACACATTATGGATTTTATTGTATATCTCGCTGATAATCACCACATCATTATTGGCGGCATAAATAAATCCAATTAACCTTCATTTCATTCATCCCCGCATGTAGAAATTTCTACCTGAAAATCTTATTTTGCATTCCTCATCACAACAAAAAAAGAGATAGTTATGAACAGTTACACTGAAAAAGTGAATTCATTTCTTAATTGTAAAAACATTGCCGTTTCAGGCGTATCAAGAAAAGTCGGTACCTCGGTAGGAAACCCGATTTATAAGAAATTTAAAGAGGCTGGTTATAATGTTTTTCAAGTAAATCCTAAAACCGATAATATTGAAGGGGATGTTTGTTTCCCCAACCTTAAATCCATTCCGGCCAAGATTGATGCCGTTATGATTTGCACAAATCCAAATGAATCAATTAATGTTGTAAAAGAATGTAAAGAATTAGGTATTGATACCGTTTGGTTTCATAAAACAATTGGCGGAGGAAGTTATTCCGCAGAAGCTGTTGAATTCTGCCGGAAAAATGAAATCAGCGCGATTGAAAGCGGGTGCCCTATGATGCATGTTGGTCCGGTGGATTTCGGACATAAATGCATTCATTTTACTCTTAACTTATTCGGGAAATTGAAGAATTAATTCCTTGTTTATTAAATGCCGGAAAATCAAGCCGTCTTTAATTCTCTTTCTTATTATAATTTATTTTTTTACAATGCCAGTACTTTCCAATAAATATTAAATAGTTATGAAACAGGGAATTAAATTTAATCCGAACTTTATTGTTTATATAGTAATTGCAGCAATAATTATTTTTGCAAGCGCTCCACTTTTTGCCAAAGGCGACCGCATAAGAATTGAACGCGTTTCTTTGGAAGAAGGTGTCTCGCATAACATGGTTTTTTCTGTTCTCCAGGACAGCAAAGGATTTATGTGGTTCGGGACAATGTTCGGACTTATCAAATACGACGGAAAGAAGTATACGGTTTACAGGCACGATCCCAAAAGAGATTCAACGCTGTCAAACGATGATATTGTTTCGATGCTAGAAGACAGTCACGGTAATTTATGGGCAGGATCTTTCGGCGGCGGATTGAATAAATTTAACCGAGCAACAGGGAATTTTGAAAGGTATGATGTAGGGTTCTTTAATCTAGAAGATGAATGGAACGGGAGAATTTGGGCGCTTAACGAAGATAAAGAAAACTTTATATGGATAGGTACAGACGGGGCGGGTTTGTTTAAATTAAATCCATATACAAAAGAATATAAAGTGTTCCGGAAAAATGAAGATGACTCGCTAAGCTCAATAAGCAGCAATTATGTTAACGATATTCTAATTGAAGATGACGGCTCTCTTTGGCTTGGAACAGGTAAAGGAGTTTTAAACAAATTTAACGAATCAACTTCTAAATTCGAACATTATGAAATAAAACTAACGCCCGGGCTTGAGGATACAAAATTTATAACGAAAATTTCCAATGATGAAAATAACAGATTCTGGCTTGCCACAGATAACGGAATTATAATTTTTAATAAAGAAACAAAAAAGTTCACTCGTCCTCAAAGCGCAGAATTAAACAGATTAAACGGAACCCCGATAAACGGAATTTACAAGGATACTGAAAATAGAATTTGGATTGGTTCGGGAGTAGGATTGTTTTTATTTGATCCGGTTACTGAAAAACTTACCCACTTTGCCCATCAGCCGAATAACGCGAATTCCTTAAGCGGAAATAATGTAATAGCGATCTGCGAAGATAACTCAGGCATTATATGGATAGGAAACTATTTAGGCGGTATTGATAAAATTTATGTAAACAAGGATAAGTTCGCGACATTCAGGAGAATTCCTAACGACCCGAATAGTTTAAGCAGCAACCAGGTGTTTGAATTTATGGAAGATGATAACGGTTACGTTTGGATTGCGACGGAGTTTGGTTTAAATAGGTTCGATACCGATCTTAAAACTTCTGTAAAATTATTTCATAATCCAAATAATGTAAACAGCATCTCGCATAATAATGTTAGAACGCTTTGTCTTGATCCATACGGCAACTATTGGATAGGAACATTAAACGGTTTGGATAAAATTGATAAAAATTTAAGAAAAATCTACCATTTCAAACATGATGAAAATGATTCTACTAGTTTAAGCAGTAATAGAATTAATAAAATATTTATTGACAGCCGTGGTGTTTTATGGGTCGGCACCGATAACGGCTTAAATATGTTCGATGAAAAAACAAATAAATGGCAGAAATATCTTCCGGATAAAGAGGATAATAAAAACAGTATTAACGCTATTTATATTCTATCAATTTATGAAGACAGCAATAATGATTTATGGATCGGTACTTATAGGGGGCTAAATAAATTTAATAGAAAAACGAAAAAATTTATCCATTATAAGCAGGAACCGACAAACCCCAACAGCATTAGTAATAATTATGTTTTTTGCATTTACGAAGCTGCGGATAAATCTTTTTGGGTAGGTACCGGCGGCGGACTTAATAAATTCGACAGAGAAAAGGGGGAATTTAAATATTATTCCGAAAAAGACGGACTGCCAAATGAAGTTATATGCGGAATTATGGAAGATGAAAACGGATATCTTTATTTAAGCACTCACCGCGGTATATCGCAATTTAATCCTTTAACAGATACCTTTATAAATTTTGACGTCGCCGACGGTTTACAGAGTAATATGTTTATGCAGGGAGCTTTTCTAAAACGTAAAAACGGCGAAATGCTTTTCGGCGGAATTAACGGCTTTAATGTTTTTAATGCCGATCAATTGGTTATTAATCCTAATCAGCCCCCGGTTTATTTAACTGCAATTAAAAAATTCGACGAGATTCTTTACTTAAACAAGGATATAACCGCGATAAAAGAAATTGAGTTTTCATATAATGATAATTTTATAACTTTTGAATTCGCTGCTCTGGATTATATAAATCCCGATAAAAACCAGTACCAGTATATGCTTACCGGAATAAATGAAAATTGGATTAACAACGGGAATATAAACTTTGCCAGTTATACCAACCTTCCGCCGGGTAATTACAAATTTATGGTACGGGCTTCAAATAGCGACCGCGTGTGGAATGATAAACCGTTTGAAATTTCCGTTATTATTAATCCGCCTTTCTGGCAAACCTGGTGGTTCTTTTTATTCGTTATTGTTTTCTCCGTAAGCGGTCTATTTGTTATTCACGGACAACGAGTAAAAAGCGAAATAACTAAAGCGCTTGAAATTAAAAAAGCGCGGGAACAGGAAAACGTAAATGTAAGAAAAAAAGCCGCCGATGATTTTCACGACGAACTTGGACACAGACTTACAAAAATATCTTTATACAGCGAAATTATAAAAAGAAACACAAAGGATCTGCCTCCAAATCTTATGAATTATCTTGATAAAATTGGTGAAACTTCAAGCACTCTTTCATTCGGAGTTAGGGATTTTATCTGGACTTTAGATCCCGAAAAAGATACTCTTTATGATGTGATTATTAGGCTAAAAGATTTCGGCGACGATATATTTGATAAAACAGGAATTGCGTTCCGCGTAAAAGGAATCGAAAAAGAATTTGATACTATTAAACTTTCTATGGATTGGCGGAGACATTTAACATTAATTTTCAAAGAAGCGATGAATAACATCTTAAAGTACGCGAATTGTTCAAACGTTACTCTTACGGTTGAACTTAATAATAAAACCATTCATATGACCGTTGAAGACGACGGTAAAGGTTTTAATTTGGATAAAATTAAAAAAGGACGCGGATTAAAGAGTATGAAAATCAGAGCTCAAAATTTAAAGGGAAGTATAAACGTAAGCTCAAATTACGATAACGGAACAATAGTAGAATTTATTGGAGAACTGGTTTAACAATTTAATAAACTAAGTATATCAATAAATTATTCTATATCTTTCCTAAAATAAAAAGTAAAATTTTTGTATGGAAAAAATTACTGTTTCAATAGTTGAAGACGATGATGAAATAAGAGAAAGCCTGGCACTTCTTATTAGCGGTACTCCGGGTTTCGAGTGTTTAACTACATACGAAGACTGCGAATCTTCTTTTGAAGGCATTGAGGAAGAAAGACCCGATGTTGTGCTTATGGATATTGGACTCCCCGGAATGTCGGGTATTGATGGAATTAAAATATTAAAACAGAAACTGCCCGATTTGGATATTCTTGTCATTTCAATTAGAGAAAACGACAAAACTGTTTTTGACGCCCTGTGCAACGGCGCTTCCGGTTATTTGATTAAAGAAACTCCTCCTGCAAGAATACTTGAAGCAATAAGAGAAGTGAAACACGGCGGCGCGCCTATGAGCACGCAAATTGCAAGAATGGTTGTAAATTCCTTCAAAATAACACCTTCCGATTCTTTAACTCAAAGAGAAACCGAAGTTCTTACTCAACTTTGCAAAGGAATGAGTTATAAAATGATTGCCGATTCTCTGTTTATTAGCGAAGAAACAGTAAGAAGACACATTAAAAGTATTTACCGCAAATTGGAAGTCCATTCCAAATCCGAAGCGGTTGCTAAAGCCATTAAGGAAAAACTGGTTTAACAGTACTTTTCTATCCCCCACTTTTAAAATGCCCCTTTTGGGTTATAGACATCCTTGCATATTCTATATATTCTTGTATTAGAATTTATAAAGAATTTTATTTTTGATAATATGATTTAGTGCCTCCCAGCACTAGGCAGACTGTAAACCAAATAATTTCAAAATTTGCAGTCTGCCAAATTTTAATTTGGCTGCGATATATTTCTAATAAATTTATCTCGTCACAGCAAAGCTGCTCTGAAAAGCACACAAAGAAAGGGCGATTCTTTTTTTTCAGAGAGAAAAAAATTGAGGACTTACCTTTGAACCTAGCAGTCAAATGGTAAGTCCTCTTTTTTTTATTGTTTTTTTTACAATCTACTTTTAAGCCCGATAAAAACTACAACCATTCTAAACTAAAAAAAATACTAAAACCTTTGACCGGATAAAATTTTATATTAGTTGTCTTTTTTTTCATTCGTTTGTATGTTTACAAATAATATCAAAGTAAAAAATGAAGAATTCTGCTAACAATACATTAATTAATATTTGGAAGAAGAGATTTTCAGATAAAAAATTAAGAAATGAATTCTTAATTGTAATCACGGTTTTAATTATTTCCCTTATTTCCTTATCAAACTTTCTGCTTTTTAATGAATTACGTTCAGGCGCTTCAATAAATGATCCCGTTTTAAATTTATTCCATCCGGCTGATTTTACCTGGCTTACATTTCTAGTGATTTATTCGGGAATTATAATAGCAATAGTACATTTAATTAAAAATCCCGATAAACTAACATTGGCTTTATTATCATATGCTATTACGGCGTTTTTCAGAATCGCCGCTATGTATTCGCTTCCGTTAAATCCGCCTGAACATATAATTCCGCTTAATGATCCTTTTGTGCAGTTATTCGGAACAGGAAATATTTTATTAAAAGATTTGTTTTTTTCGGGACATACTTCTACTTTATTTCTGTTATTTCTCGTAATTAGCGAGAAAAAAATAAAATACATTTTTTTAGTTTTAACAGGTTTAGTGGCTGTTTTTGTATTAATACAGCATGTGCATTATACGGTTGATGTTATTGCCGCCCCTTTTTTCGCTTTCGGTTCTTTTGTTCTGGCGGAAAAATTTTTGTTTTTTATTAAAAAATAATTCTCTTAATGGAATTATTATTAAAAAAGTTTTGTTCATATACACACGAAATAAATACGGTAATAATATGATTACAGAAACGGTATATTTACATTTTTTGAACGCTATTTCCGAAGGGAATAAAAAAGAGTGCATTAATATTGTGGAAGATCAGTTAAATAATTATACGGGTATAAAAGATATTTACACAAAACTTATTCAACGATCGATGTATAAAATAGGTAATGATTGGGAGAAAAATAGAACCAGCGTTGCCGCCGAACATATTGCAACAAACATTTCAGCCAGCCTTTTAAGTATTATCTATCCTCAAATTATTAAAACGGAAAAAAACGGTAAAAAAATTGTAATGACCTGTATTGATAAAGAATTCCACGAATTGGGGGCTAGAATTATTTCCGACTATTTTGAATATAAAGGTTGGGAGTCAATTTACCTTGGCGCCAATACTCCGCAAAATGAAATAATTGAAATTATTGATTTGAAAGAACCGGAATTGGTGGGAATTTCTTGCAACTTTTATATGAATATTTTAAGATTATTAAAACTGATAAATGAACTCAACTCCAAATTTCCTAAACAGAAAATTATTATCGGCGGTCAAGCTATAAATCACGATAATATTGAAATGTTCACTAAATTTAAAAATGTTACCGTAATATCCGACCTCGACAATGTAGATAAATACTTAAAGAAGAATTTTAAAAACTAGCCTATAAATTCTTCATTACATTTCTATACGTAGATAAATTTCATATTTTTGTGGTAATTTATCGCAATTCAAATCAGGAGTCAGAATGCCCCCACGTTATATTTTCAAAAGTATATCAATAATAATAATTGCTTTTATATTATCAGGCTGCAGTTCAAATGAAATTGCAATTACTGATATAATTAATCCGATTAAAGTTACCGCCGGAAAAGAAAAAAATATATTTATTCAGGATTTGTTTTACGCCGAGCATTACAATTTAAAATTTGAAAGTAATCAAAATCTTAAAGTTAATTACAACAAAGAAGAGAACAACATTACAATTATTCCCGAAAAAAACTTTGAAGGAATAACCCTGCTTAATTTCGAAGCCGATATGAATTTATACTCTATCCCTGTTATTTCACAAAAGGAAAATTTATACAAGTTCACTTATTCCCCGTATAAAAATTTTGAAAATCTTTCATTGTTCGGAAGTTTTAACGGCTGGAACCGTCAGGAACTTTATATGAAGGACGAAGACGGAGACGGTAGTTTCGAAATAGATGTCGCATTGGAACCGGGTGTTTATCAGTATAAGTTTTTCGGTGACGGAGAAGAAATTGCCGACCCATTAAATCCCGACAAAGTACCCAACGGTTTTGGTGATTTTAATTCAATTCGAACAATTGAAGACCCCGACACAGACAAAATATTCCTTCATGTTAAACAATATTCCAATTCAAACGGAAAAAATATTTACACGTTTGAAATTGAGTCAAAACAAAATGTTTTTAATTATAATGACGTGACAGCTCTTTTAAATAATAAAAAAATCCCGGACGAAAACATTGTTATTTCTAACAAAGAAATATCCGTCACTTTTACCAATGATGATTTATCCGGGAAAGATTTTTTAAGAGTTGTATTGAGTAAATCGGGGAAAGTATCAAACATTCAGACAATTGAAATGTATGACGGAAAACCTGCGGATAATAATAATTTTTCCTGGTACGACGGAATAATATATTCATTAATGATTGACCGTTTTAATGACGGCGATAAAACAATAAACGTTCCCGTAAAACATGATTCTTTATCGGATAAAGCAAATTATATGGGGGGCGATCTTCAAGGAATTGTTGATAAATTAAATGACGGATATTTTGATAAACTGGGAGTTAATACATTATGGATTTCCCCGGTTTATGATAATCCGAATGAAGCTTACCGCGAATATCCCGCACCCCATAGATATTATTCCGGTTACCACGGATATTGGCCTATCAGTCCTGATAAAGTCGAAGAAAAATTCGGCTCAATGGACAAATTAAAAGAACTAGTAGCGGCCGCTCATAAACATAATATTAAAGTACTGCTCGATTTTGTTTCGAACCATGTTCATAAAGATCATCCCTACTTTAAGAAAAATAGAGAATGGTTCGGAGAATTAGAACTGCCCGACGGCAGACTAAATTTAAGATTCTGGGATGAATACAGATTAACGACATGGTTTGAACCGTATCTCCCCTCTTTCGATTACCTCGGTTCCAATGAAGCTTTGGAAGCTATGACGGATAATGCTGTATGGTGGCTTAAAGAAACAGGCGCCGACGGATTCCGACACGACGCTGTTAAGCATGTACCAAATGAATTCTGGAGAAGGCTGACTCAAAAATTAAAAAAAGAAGTTGAACCAAACAGGAATCTTCCTATTTATCAAATCGGCGAAACATTCGGAAGTTATGATTTGATTAGTTCGTATGTGAACAACGGTCAATTAAGCTCTCAGTTTAATTTTAACCTTTACGACGTTGCCATTCCAACCTTTACTAATGCTAGCGGCAGCTTCAGCGCACTGGATAAAGAAATGCACAAAACTTTTTCCGTTTACGGCTCATTGCACTTAATGGGAAATGTTATGGACAGTCACGATAAAAACAGATTTATGGCTTACGCCGACGGTGATCTTGATGTCTCCGAATGGAGCGCGGTTGAACAAGGGTGGAATAATCCGCCATTGGTTGATAAAAAATCAAGCTACAGAAAAGCGGAACTTTATTACGCTTTTATGAATTCGATACCTGGCCTGCCGGTAATTTATTACGGAAGCGAATTTGGCATGACCGGCGCTTCCGACCCGGATAACAGAAGAATGATGAGATTCGATGATCAGATTAATGATTACGAAAAAAATATGCTAAACGAAGTGCGTAAAATTATTAATATAAGAAAAAATCATTCAGCCTTGCGTCACGGCGATTTTTATACATTACGTGTGGATGAAAATATTTATGCCTATCTGCGTTCCGATTTTATCGAAAGAATATTGGTAGTTTTAAACAAAAGCGAAAATGAAGGCACAATAAATATTCAGCTGCCGGAATTAATAAACGCAGGTTCAGCCGAAGACCTTGTTTCAGGAGATGTGATAAATATAGAAAACGGAAATGCTGATGTCTCAGTAAACGGTATTGGATGGAGAATGTTTGTAATCAAATAATAAAATTAAATTCTTTGTGAAGTAGAATTAATCTTATAAAAAAGCCCGGCTATTTAACCGGGCTTTTTTTATTTATTATTCTTGAAAGTCAGAAATCATTTAACAAGATAAATTTCTTTTTGTTTTTCGGAAAGAAATTCAACTCCGTCTTTTTTAACTACAACTTCTTCTTCAATTGTAGCGATTCCGTAGTTTTCAATAGTTAACCTCGGTTCAATTGTAAAAACATTTCCTTCTTCAATAGGAAGATATGGAACGTTGCCGTAGCGTTCCCATTTGGGACCAAGCAGACATCCTCCGTCGTGAGCTACCCTTCCAAGCTGATGTCCTAAACCGTGCGGATATTCTTCATAACCGTTTCTAGTAATATAACCTCTGGCTACTTCATCAATCTCCCATCCTTTTTTCCCGGGTTTCATTGCGTCGGCAGCCATCTGAATTGAATCGCGAATGATGTCGAATCCTTTCTGAACATCTGCAGGAGCTTTATCTTCTCCTTCTTTAAGTACATACCATGTGCGCTGAAGATCGCTGCAGTAACCTTTATAATTTATTCCGAAATCCATGTTTATTACGTGACCGGGTTTTATCTCTCTATCGGTTGGACCTGCGTGAGCGCCTGCTGTATCCGGGCCAGTAAAAACCGAAGGGCAATAATCTTCATGCCACGCGAAACCGAATCCTCTTTCCTTAACAATATTTTTAACAAACGCCGCTACCTCTTTTTCGGTTTTTCCGGGCTTTAAAAATCCTGAGACTTCATCAAATATTTTTAATGTTTCTTTAATTGCTTCCTTCATTAAGGATAACTCGCTTTGAGACTTTCTTCCTCTTAATGAGGCTACAATTTCTTCCGAAGAAACAAGTTTATTTTCATATCCTGTTCCTTTTAGTATATCCATCAACTCAAGATACATGCCGTGTGTAAGCCCGTCGGCCAGACTAGAATTTCTGGAAAAGTTAACGGCTATTTTATTAGGCCTGTATTTGGACAAAACTTCGTGAAGTTTTTCGGTAACTGATTTTAAGTAACCGTGAACGAATTTAAAAGTATCGACCAATTTCATATTTGCTACTTCAAGCGAGCCGACAATAGCGTTTGTATCGCCGTTCTTTGTTAAAATAAAAGCGGAATGCCATGTTGCGTTAGTACCCACAATCATTTCCATCATAGGATCGGGTATATTGCTGCTTTCTCTAACGAATGTCATCCACATATCAATATTTTTTTCATTCAGTATTTCAACTGCTTGTTTCTGTTTTTCGAGTATCATTTCTTTTGACATTTAAACTCCCCGGTATTTATATGATAGTTTATATTCCATTTAAAAACGGATAAATAAGACTTAATTAAACTTAGTTATTTGAGCTATGTATTTCAACATTATAAAAAATGTGTTTTTACCTCCCCACATATTTTTTTAATATTTCCGGATCCGTTGTCGAACTTACTAGCTCGTTAGTATCAGGGTCCAGGAAATCCACCTTTACCGGTTTTGCGCTCATACCAATTGAGTATAATAACCATCCGAAAGATGAATAATGTGTCTTAAATATCAGTTTTTTGTTTTTCTGTGATTTCTCGTTATGTTTAGCGTCATTCATATGTTTCTTGTATTTTTGAAATATTATATTTTATCCGGTGAGTAAATATATAAATAAACTGATGTTTTTTTTTGTTAATTAATAACAAATCAATATTTAATACATCTAAATATCATCTACTTTTTACAATATTGGGGGAGAATATGAAAAAATATTCCATTCTTTTTTTTCTTTTAACATCAATTATTTACGCACAGACAAATATTTATTTTACTTCAGATCCGGCTCTTTCACCAGACGCCAAAACAATAATTTTTTCGTATGAAAATGATTTATGGACTGTTCCGGCCCAAGGAGGATTAGCATTAAGATTAACCGGTATGGAAGGAGAAGAAAGCGACCCTGTATTTTCTCCCGACGGCAAATGGATTGCTTTTACGGGAAGACAGGATGGAAATCCTAACATTTATGTAATGCCCGGATTCGGAGGTGAAATTAAGCAGCTTACTTTTAACGATAAATTTGATGTTGTTGAGTCCTGGTCATGGGATTCTAAATCTATTTATTTTACATCAACACGTTATAACCGCGGTACGGTTTTTAAAATTAACCGTGAGGGAGGAACCCCGTACAGACTCTTTGAAAACTATTTTAATATCCCTCATAATTTTGTTGAACATCCGCTTACCGGGGAATATTTATTTAACGAAAGCTGGGAAAGTTCTTTATTTGCTCACAGGAAAAGATACAAGGGTGATTTTAATCCCGATATAAAATCATATAACCCTAATACTAAAGAGTTCAAAGTACTTACAACCTACCGCGGAAAGGATATGTTTCCTTCAATTGATAAAAACGGAAATATATATTTTATATCAGATGAGTTTAATGATGAATATAATTTGTACACTTTTGAAAATGGAAATAAAAAACAATTAACAAGTTTTGAATCTTCAATAAAACGCCCCAAAGTAAATGCAGGCGGAGATAAAATAGTTTTTGAAAAAGATTATCAGATATTTATTTATGATGTAGCCTCGCAATCAACAAATAAAGTGGAAATTAAACTTGCCGAATTGAACACTCTTTCAATTAATAAAGATTTTAACTCCGACGGAAAAATCACAAGTTTTAATGTTTCCAACGATAATAAAAAAATTGCATTTATATCGCGGGGTAAACTGTTTGTCTCTGATATTGACGGCAAGTTTATAAAAGAACTTGATATTAATTCTAAAGAAAGGGCTGTTGATGTTTACTGGCTAAAGGATAATAAAACATTGCTCTTTTCGCAAACAGTTAAAGGAAGAGAAAACCTTTTTACTATTACGGCCGACGGCAGCGGAAAAGCGAAACAAATAACATCCGACGACAGGAACAATAGGGCAATTACAATTAACCAGGAAAGAACAAAAGGATTGTATTACAGCGGACGCGACCAATTACGCACGATAGATCTTTCTACATTTAAAAGCGAAATAATTGTAACAGATGAATTCTGGGCTATGGGACAGTCGCCGGCTTATTTTTCACCAGATGATAAATATGTGCTTTATACCGCCTACAGAAATTTTGAGCATGATATTTTTGTGTATGATGTTGAAAAGAAGAAATCTTTTAATATTACCAAAACCGGCGTTTCTGAAACCTTGCCCTATTGGTCGCCCGACGGAAAATATATATACTTTCAGTCCGATAGGCTTAAACCATCGTATCCGTGGGGCTGGGATAATATGAATATTTATAGAGTCGCATTAAAAAAATATGACACTGAATTTAAAGCCGATAAATTCAAAAAACTTTTTAAAGAAGACGAGAAAAAAGATTCTTCTAAACCCGCTGTTGAATTTGATCTTGAAGGATTAAATCAAAGATGGGAAACAATTTCTGAAGAAATCGGAAATCAATCATTCCCTTATGTAATTCAAAAAGACGAACAGACAACGGTGCTTTTTGTTTCAAACCACGACAGTGAAGGAAGTTCGATTTGGAAAACCGTTATAAAACCTTTTGAAAAAAACAGTACTGCTAAAATTGCTGGCACTTCTACCGAATCACTTAATATTGTTTCCGCTAAAGAAGATTTATATGCATTAATGGGTGGCTATGTTTATAAGCTTGATATAAAAAATAATAAAAGCGAGAAAATTAAATTAAATACGGATTTTACTAAAAACCTGCAGGACGAATTTGAACAGATGTTCTATGAAACCTGGTCAAATATTGATGAAAATTTTTACGACGGCAATTTTCACGGAGCCGATTGGAATAAATTGAGAGAATATTACGGAAGCTTCCTGCCGTATTTAAAGAACAGAGATAATTTAAGAACAATCCTTCTCGATCTTGAAGGTGAATTAAATTCTTCACATCAAAATTTTGTTTCAACCGGTGATGAAGAAAAAACCTTTTATAAAATGAATACTTTAACTGCCGGTTTAATATTCGATAATGAAAATCCGTATAAAGTTGAAAGAATAATTAATAAATTCGTGCTCGATAAAGTAGATAAAAAAGTTATGCCCGGAGATATCTTAACATCCGTTAACGGAGTAGAAATTGATGCGAAAATAAACCGTGAGTTCTATTTTACCTTTCCTCAAAAACTTGATGAGCTTGAACTTACATTTAATAGAAACGGTGAAAAGTTTAATGTATATGTCCATGCAGGAAATACAGGTGATCAGCGCGACGCTTTATATGACGAATGGATGGAAAATAATCAGAAACTTGTGGATGTTAAAAGCGATAATAAAATTGCCTACATTCATATGAAAAATATGACGCCTCCCGAGCTTGAAAGATTTTTAATTGAAATGTCTAATGAATGGTTTTACCGCGAAGCATTAATATTGGATTTACGCAATAATACAGGCGGAAATGTTCATGATCAGGTCCTCCAGTTTTTAAGTCAAAGGCCGTATCTTCAATGGAAATATAGAGACGGGGAATTTACTCCTCAGCCAAATTTCTCCCCTGCTGTTAAACCGATAGTGCTTTTAATAAACGAACAGTCCTTAAGCGACGCTGAAATGACTGCAACCGGATTTAAACATTTAAAACTGGGAAAAGTAATTGGGACCGAAACCTACAGATGGATAATATTTACTAATAACGTGAAACTGGTTGACGGTTCAATATATAGACTTCCTTCATGGGGATGTTATACACTTGACGAAATAAATATTGAAACAAACGGTGTAAGTCCGGACATTTATGTTAAACAGACATTTAAAGACAGGGTAAACGGATTAGATCCGCAGCTTGACAGGGCTATTGAAGAAATATTAAAAGAGCTTTCCAATAATTAACAATTATGAAAGAAGGTGTCTCAAAAGTAAATTCATTTTGTGTCTTTGTGCCTTAGTGGCAGAATAAAGATTTAATTATTAAACAAAGTCAAAACAATAGCCACAAATACGCAAAGGGTCACAAAACACTTTTGTGACACCTCTTTTGTTGAGTATTTTTTATTGCATTGAATTAGTGCTTTCTGATTGCTATTTATTCTTCCGGGGGGAAATCATGCGCGGCAATATTTTGTTTTTTTTATTAATGTTAATTTTTAATCTTAATTTCGGACAATCCAAGTTCGAAAGTTTTATAAAATATTTAAACTCGCTTCCTTATAATCAAAAAGATATTGTTGTTGATTCGTTTTTTGCTGCTTCTTCGCAAAAGGGTATTCCTCTAGTTGAAGAAAACACAGTATATTTTCTTTACCTTGGTCAATCGGATAAAGTTTTTGTGACAGGCGATTTTAATGAATGGGATAAAAACAATACGTTAATGGCAAAGGTTCCGGGTACGGATTTACAATATTTGAAGAGAAAATTGTCCCCGGACTCGTGTATACAATACATGATAAAAGATAACGAAGGCGTATGGCAGAAAGATATTTATAATCCAAATTATCAAGTAAAGAATAACGGTATTAAAATTTCAGTTCTTGAAATGCCGGGATATATTAGTTCTGAGAAAATGAATTACTTTAATGAATCGACTAAACGGAAAATTGATACTTCTAATAACAAAAGTAAATCTACAGGAATCCAAAATAATAAATTATGACGCTTTAACTTACCTTAACGGTTGGTAGTATGGTAAAATTGAATCGCGAATTTTACCCCATAATACTGAATGAATTAAACCATTTTTAAAACAATTTTTTATAATCTGAATTTAAATACATAATTGCAACTCGTTTAAATAAAAAACTAATTTTTATGAATCTTTTAATTTATTATTATTGTAAAAGATAAAATAAATTCCTTAAATACATTTTAATAAAGGATGAAAAATGAAGGAAATCACAAAATTAATTGTTTTTGTTTTTTTTATTTCCGCGTCATTATTCGGACAAATTAAAAAAATAAATTTCACCGAATATGATCTGGATAACGGTCTGCATGTAATATTACATCAAGACGATTCGACACCAATTGTAGCAATAACAATTACATATCACGTAGGTTCAAAAAATGAGGACCCTCAAAGAACGGGATTCGCACATTTTTTTGAGCATCTAATGTTTGAAGGATCAAAATATGTTAAGCGCGGAGAATTTGATAAAATAAACCAATCCGCAGGCGGAATTAATAACGCATACACAACAAACGACATTACTCATTACTATCAGGTATATCCTTCAAACCAGTTAAAACTTGGCTTATGGCTGGAGTCGGAAAGACTGCTACATCTTAATATTGACAGTATTGGCGTTGAAACGCAGAGAAAGGTTGTAAAAGAAGAAAGAAGCCAGAGATACGATAACCAGCCTTACGGCGGACTACTTGAAGAAACATTTAAAAGGGCTTATAAGGTACATCCTTACAAATGGAGACCAATTGGATCAGCGCAGTACATTGACCAGGCAACACTGAACGAGTTTATGGAATTTCATTCAAAATATTATGTGCCGAATAACGGATGTCTGTCAATAGCAGGCGATATTGATATAACGCAGACAAAAAAATGGATCGAGGAATATTTCAGTGATATCCCCAAAGGAGAAGAAGTAAAACAGCCAGAAATTATTGAACCTCCTCTAAACGGTGAAATAAGAGATACCGTATACGACAATATTCAGCTGCCTCTTGCATTGCAGGCCTACAGAATACCCGAACAAGGAAGCCTAGATTATTATGCTTTAGATATGCTTTCTTCAGTATTGGCGTCGGGACAAAGTTCGCGTTTCTATAAAGAACTGGTGGATAAACAACAGAAAGCTGTATCAACCGGTTCCTTTCTTTTCGGTTTGGAAGATCCGGGTTTGTTTATTGTTTACGGTATATGCAATCTAAACGTGCCAATCGATGAATTGGAATTATTAATTCAGAATGAATTGGATAAAGTCAAAAACGGTTTAATAGATGAAAAAGAATTTGAAAAACTTCAAAACCAAACCGAAAGCGCTTTCGTTAACAGCAACTCAACAATGGAAGGTATTGCCGGAAGCCTTGCTAATTATTATACGCATTACGGCAACGCGGACTTAATAAACACAGAGATAAACAGATATATGGATGTAACTAGAGAAGATTTAATGAGAGTCGCGAAAAAATATTTAAATACCGATAACCGTGTTGTGCTGCATTATTTACCTAAGTCGGCAAAAAAATAAAAGAATTTTATTGATTTAAATATCTGACCGAAAACAGATAAATCAGAGGAGTTTATATATGAAAAAATTATTTTTTATAATATTGCTACTAAGCTTAAGTATACAAGCCCAGGTAGATAGGAGCAAAAAACCTGAAGCAGGTCCGGCTCCTGAAATAAAAATTGCCGAATATGAGTCATTCACTCTTGAAAACGGTCTTCAGGTATTTGTTGTAGAAAATCATAAGCTGCCGAAAGTTTCGTTTTCATTAATCCTTGACAGAGACCCGATAATAGAAGGAGATAATGCAGGTTACATATCTCTAACCGGTCAATTATTAAGAAGAGGAACTAAAAACAGAACAAAGGATGAAATTGACGAACAAGTTGATTTTATCGGCGCTTCTCTTTCAACATCGGCAACCGGAGTATTCGCTTCCTCTTTAACTAAACACAAAGAGAAAATTATTGATTTAATGGCTGATGTTATCATCAATTCCGAATTCAAACAGGAAGAACTTGATAAGTTAAAATTGCAGACAAAATCGGCTTTAGCTCAAGCAAAGGAAGATCCCGATGCCGTTGCGGGCAATGTTTTCCAAACACTTATTTACGGAAAAGATCACCCCTACGGCGAAGTAGAAACAGAGGAGACTATTGAATCTATTTCGCTAGATATATGCGCCGATTATTATAAAAAATATTTCCGCCCGAATATTGCCTATCTTGCCGTTGTAGGAGATATAAATAAAAATGAAGCCGAAGAACTTGTTAAAAAATATTTAGCTTCATGGGAAAAAAGTGAAGTGCCTAACTTTGAATATAAAAAACCGCGTCAGCCTATTGTAAATAAAGTTGCGTTGGTTGACCGACCTGCATCAGTTCAATCGGTAATTAGTATCGGATATCCGGTAGACCTGCCAAAAGGAAGCGACGATGTAATTAAAGCTTCAGTATTAAATACAATATTAGGCGGTTCGTTTACATCAAGGCTAAACCATAATTTGCGAGAAGATAAAGGATATACATACGGAATCGGATCAAGTTTAAGTTCCGACGAACTAGTAGGCAGATTTATAACCTCAACTACAGTTAGAAATGAAGTAACCGACAGCGCCATCACAGAAATATTAAAAGAAATGAAAAATATTGTTAAAGAAAAAGTTACTGATGAAGAACTTCAGTCAACAAAAAATTATATAACCGGAAGTTTTGCAAGATCATTGGAAAGTCCCCAAACCGTTGCTACTTTCGCACTTAATACTGCAAGATATAAACTGGCAAAAGATTATTATAAAAATTATTTGAAAAACCTAAATTCTGTTTCAATCGAAGATATTCAAAACACTGCAAAAAAATATATAAAACCGAATAACTCTTATATATTGGTTGTAAGCAACGCAGATCAGGTCGCAGAAGGTTTAAAACAATTTAGCGCGTCGGATAAAATTACATATTATGATAATTACGGTAATGAGATAATCCCGGAATCAAAAAAAATTCCAGATGGTATTAATGCCGAGAATATAATTGAAAAATATATAGAAGCTATTGGCGGAAGAGATAAAGTTGAAAATATAAATAGCAAGATTCAGAAAATGTCTGGTAAATCCGGCGCACTTGAACTAACGGTAACAGTTATGCAGAAAAACCCGAATAAATTTAAGCAGAAACTTGAATCGAATATTTTTACTCAAACGACAATGTACGACGGTGAGAACGGGAAACGAATTCAAATGGGACAGGAATTTATATTAGAAGGCAAGGATCTGGAGGATGTTAAAATGCAGGCTGTCTTAAATCCTTATCTTGATTATAATAAATACGGAATAAAAACCGAACTCGGGGGAATTGAAAATATTAACGGAAAGGATAATTATAAATTAATCCTTACCCTTCCAAACGATGAAAAATGGATCCATTATTTCGATATTGAAAGCGGGTTGATGACTCGGTTTTCGACAACTGTAAACGCTCCGCAGGGCAGCTTTGTTCAGAATATTGATTATTCCGATTACCGTGACGTACATGGAATTAAATTTCCTTTTAAAATTTTCCAGCAGACAGGTCCGCGCGCAATTGAAATGGAAGTGCATTCAATTGAAATTAATAAAGATATTGACGACAAAGAATTTAAAATTGAATAACACCGTGGCGCGGATTAAAACAGTGGATTAATATATCCGCGCTTTTAAACTAATTATTTTTAAGGAGTAATTTGAATAAACGGAAATACTCGGTAATAGTTTTTGATTTGGGTAATGTGCTTATCCCTTTTGATTATTCAATCATAATAAAAAAATTAAATGTCGTTGAAGAGGGTTTGGGTGAAAGTTTTTATAAGAAATATCAAAGCGATTATCATATACACAGGCAGCTTGAAACCTGGGAATTAAGCACTGATGATTTTTTGAATATAATGATGGAATGGACAAATTATAAAATCTCAAAAGTGGAGTTTTGCGAAATATATTCGGGTATTTTTACGGTAAATGAAGATGTTGCCGCTCTGCTTCCTGTATTAAAGAAAAAGTATAAACTTGTTCTACTCTCAAACACTAATTTTATACATCAGAAATACGGCTGGGAAAAATACGAATTCTTAAAACATTTTGACAAACTTATACTTTCACACGAAGTAGGAGCAATTAAACCGCAGGAAAAAATATATAAAGCTGTAGAAGCTTTTACAAAACTGCCTTCCGCTGAGCATCTTTTTATTGATGATGTATTGGAATATGCTGATGGAGCAAAAAATAACGGCTGGGACGCAATTCAATTTCTTAACTATAATAACCTTGTGGAAGAACTAAAATCGAGAGATATAATTTAAATTGTAACGGGAATTTAAATTAGTTTTAATTATGCTTTGTTGACGCAAATCCGTAATATCTTGCTTCCGAAATACTGACCTAATAAATATGCTCCGATTAATATAACAAAAGAATTAATGCTCCATTCAATTCCAAGGTAAATTCTCAATGCATAAACAATTGGAATTGATGCGTGTATAGCAATAAACCAATTAATGGAATACTTATTAACTTTTGACCGCCACAAACCGAAAGGTAGATTTATTAAAAAAACAATTATTCCTACAAATATTAATTCCATGAAATTTTCCCAAATTATAAAAGACAGCAGTATTAAAACTAGTTATAAGTTATTTACGCTCAATCCACTCTTTCCAGATATCCGGTTCGTATCCTAATGTTACGTCTTTCCCGTTTCTTATGATAGGGGTTTTAAATAAAAGCGCATCTTCCAACAGTTCGTTTTCAATATCGTGGGTTATATATTTAAGATTTCTTTTCTGATACTGCTTGCCTTCGATATCAATTAATTCTTCAATCCCGTACACACGTTTAATATTTTCCAATTCACCTTTGCTGATCCCTTTTTCATTTAAATCTCTAAAATGAAATTGAATATTTCTTTCTTTAAAAAATCTTTCGGCTTTTCTTGTATCGCTGCACTTTTTCGTGCCGAATATTTGAATATTCATTAATTCCTCTAATAGTTATAAACACTGCAAAATTACCTAAATTGTGAATTGTATGCTAAAATTTATTCAATTATCTTTTAAGCACTATTTTTTTACAGCAATAAATCAAAGGGGGATTCATGATCATTCTTAAGAATCTATTATTCATTTCATTCATTTTAGTTACATTTTTTGCATGCGGTAAACCGAAGGAACAAGAAGAAAAATTTGTTTGGCAAACCGAAGAATTCGCCGATCTGAAAATAATTAGATATCAGATTCCAGGATTCGAGGATTTAACAGTTAAACAAAAAGAGCTGGTTTATTATTTGTACGAAGCTGCGCTATCGGGACGCGAAATAATTTATGATCAAAACTACAAACACAACTTATTTGTAAAAAGAACGCTTGAAAATATACTAGCGACTTATACAGGTGAAAAATCGGGACAGGACTGGGAAAATTTCACTGTTTATCTTAAACGAATATGGTTTTCGAACGGAATTCATCACCATTACGGCAACGAAAAATTTGACCCGGGATTTTCATATGAATACTTTGAAAAACTTGTAAATAACTCGGATCAAAATGCTTTCCCATTAGAGGAAGGAAAAACGGTTGCCGATTTATTAGTAAAAATAAAACCTATAATTTTTGATCCGAATGTTGACAGACTTAGAGTAAACCAGGATCCAAATGCGGATTTATTAAAAACATCCGCGATGAATTATTACGAGGGAGTTACGCAAAAAGAAGCCGAAGAATTCTACGGTAAGATGGCAGATCCAAATGACAAAACTCCTATTTCTTACGGTTTGAATTCTAAACTCGTAAAAGAAAACGGTACCATCTACGAAAAAATCTGGAAAGTAGGAGGCATGTATACTCAAGCTTTGGAAAAAACAGTTTACTGGCTGGAAAAAGCAATTGATGTTGCAGAAAACGAAATTCAAAAAAACGTGCTTGAATTACTTGTCAAATATCTTAAATCCGGCGACTTAAAAGACTGGGATGAATATAACATTGCATGGGTGAATGATACTCAATCAACAATTGATGCCGTTTTGGGTTTTATTGAAAATTACGGCGACCCGCTAAGTTATAAATCTTCTTTTGAATCGATAATTTCAATTAAAGATATGGAAGCGACAAAACGCATTGCGGCAATCGGAGATATGGCTCAATGGTTTGAAGATAACTCGCCCATTATGGATGAACACAAAAAAGATAATGTAACTGGAATAAGCGCTAAGGTTATTACAGTTGTTGTTGAAGCAGGAGACGCTTCTCCTTCAACTCCAATAGGCATAAACCTGCCTAACGCAAATTGGATTAGAAAAGACCACGGTTCCAAATCAGTGAATCTCGGTAATATTGTAAGGGCTTACGCTGAAGCCGACGGCGGCGGTTTAATTGATGAATTTTATTTTACCAATGAATCAAAACAGCGTTTAAAAGAACACGGTCCTTTAGGTGGAGATTTACATACAGATATGCACGAAGTAATCGGCCACGCGTCGGGTAAAATTAATGACGGCGTTCCTACTCCGGGTGAAACTTTAAAAAATTATGCATCTGCAATTGAGGAAACAAGAGCCGATCTTGTTGCCGTTTATTATTTATTGGATCCTAAATTAATTGAAATTGGCGTTATGCCTTCGCTGGAAGTCGGGAAAGCAGAATACGACAGAAATATTGTAAACGGACTAATGATTCAGCTTGCCAGAGTTAAACTCGGCGACGATTTAACTCAAGCTCATATGAAAAACAGACAGCTTGTTGCTAAATGGGCTTACGAAATGGGCAAAGATGAAAACGTAATTGAAAAAATTGTAGAAAACGGAAATTCATATTTTGTAATTAGAGATTATGATAAACTAAGAAATATCTTCGGTCAGCAGCTAAGAGAAATTCAAAGAATTACCTCTGAAGGCGATTTCGAAAAAGCAAAAGAGTTAATTGAAACATACGGCGTAAAAATTGACCGGGATTTACATAAGGAAGTTTTGGATAGATATTCAAAACTAAATACAAAACCATACGGCGGATTTATAAATCCTAAATTAATTCCCGTAAAAGAAGGGGATAAAATTATTGACGTAAAAATTGAATATCCTGATAATTTCACTGAACAGATGATAAACTACTCACAAGAATATTCGTTACTTCCAACATACAATTAATTATTGTAGAGGTCGCAAACTTTGCGACCTCTACTTTTCAATTCTCTTTTATCAACCAGCCCGTAATTGATTTAACAGCCTTCTCAACAAAATCTTTTCCTTTAGGTTCATCTACATGAATATGTTTTGTTGTTTCATACCCGGCTGCTACAAAATAAACAGCTTTATCAAAAAAGGAAGTTACAATTTTATAGAATTCCAATGCCTGCTGACAATCAAATGAAGATGTAATAACTCCCTGATCAGAAATATACTTCCACATAACCACTCTTGATAAAATTAAAGCATATATTACTTCGCTTAATTGAATTCCTTCGGCGGCTCTTTCTTTGCCGAGATTCATATAATGTTCCGCAACTTTTTTATCCAGAGGATCGTTCTGTAATACCCAGTTCCCGAATCTTAAATAAACGTCGTAAATTCTTCTGGATAATTCTTTGTCGGATAGATTTTTATAACTTTTGGTAGAAGGGTTTTTTTTGACTTCTTTGAGCCAGATTTTCGTAAGTTGCTCGGCATGATCCTCAACCAATCTGATAAATTTTTGGTAAAGCATCCTTGCCTCCTTTCAATTAATAATTCAATAAATTTTTAATCGGGAGTTATCTCAAAACTTTTTTCCGCATCGGCTGTGCTGTTTGATAAATCATCATTAATATAAAATAGCATTTTATATTTTCCGGTTGAAAATGAAGAGTCAAGTTCAACCTGTACTTCCAAGTTCGCCATTAATATTTCTTCAGTTCCCTCTTTGTCAATTACTCCGTAATCTATTTCCGGAAGCGTATCCCCGGCAGGTGTAATTAAGTTAACATAATAAGAAATTTTCGCTTTATACTTATCGTCTTCTTCTGTTTGCTGAAATCCATTAATACTCGCAGTTGCGTTTAATTCCCATCCTTCACCAATTGAAAAGGCGAAAATGTTAATATCTTTCAGTTCCAATTTTTTTTCATTTTTTGAACATGAAATTAATAGGACAGAAATAATTATTAATAAGGCTGTTTTTTTCATTTAAAATTCCATTTGATAATTTCTACTAACCTAGTTACTAACATCAAAATTAATTGTATAAAAAAACCCGGATCAAAACGGACCCGGGTATAATATAAAAAAAATAATATTCATTAGTTTTTAGATTTGAAATCTTTCATTAATTCAACTAATGCAGCAACACCCTGTGTTGGGAACGCGTTATAAATAGAAGCGCGTATTCCGCCGACGGATCTATGTCCTTTCAAACCTGAAAATCCTTTTTCAGCTGCTTCGGCAATAAATTTCTTTTCTAATTCTTCATTAGGCAGACGGTAGGTAACGTTCATTAAAGAACGGTCTTCTTTTACAGTAACGGTAGGTTTATAATAGCCGTCGGAACTGTCCATATAGTCATATAGAATTCCGGCTTTTTCAACGTTTGTTTTATACATTGCATCCAGACCGCCGTTTTTAATCAACCATTTAAAGACTAATCCCATTAAATAAATCGCGTATGTTGCCGGCGTATTGTACATAGTTTCGTTTTCGGCATGGATTTTATAATTTAAGTATGTATGCAGAGTATCCTGAGATCTTAAAAGCAGATCTTTTTTCATAATAACAAGAGTACATCCTGAAGGGCCCATGTTTTTCTGTGCGCCTGCGTAAATCATTCCGTATTTATTAATATCAATTTTCTTATAAAGTATATCGGAAGAAGCGTCGCAGATTAATGGAACATTTCCTACTTCAGGTTCCGTTTTATATTGAGTTCCGAAAATTGTATTGTTCGAAGTATAATGAACATAAGATGCTTCGGGATCAAGTTTTAATTCTTCCTGTTTAGGAAGTCTCGCGAAATTTTCCGATTCGCTTGTTCCCGCAATATTAACGGTACCAACTCTTTTCGCTTCTTTTACTGCTTTTTTAGCCCAAGCGCCTGTTACAATATAATCCGCTTTTCCCTGCATTAAGTTAAGAGGCACCATTGAGAACTGAAGCGTAGCGCCGCCCTGTAAAAATAACACTGTGTAATCATCGCCGATATTTAATAAAGTGCGTAAATCCTTATCGGCACCTTTAATAATTGCATCGTATGTTTTTGAGCGGTGACTCATTTCCATTACCGACATTCCAGTACCTTTGTAAGAGATAAAATCTTCCTGCGCTTCTTTCAGAACTTCGACAGGCATAATAGCCGGACCTGCGCTGAAATTATAAATTCGATTTTCCATTTCCATTCCTCGTTTGTTTTCTAAATTGTAAAACTAATTTTTATTTCCAGTATCATTATAATCTTAAAAGATTGATTGAGTTCAAATCTCATTCATCCATACACTCAATCATCCAATCAGTAAATCAGTGAATCAGTAAATCTTTTTAAATAACATGCGTTAACAACCCGTCCCGCAATTTCGGTTCGAACCAAGTTGATTTAGGAGGCATTGTTTCACCCGCATCCGATATATTTATTAAATCTTCGACCGTAACCGGATACATTGAAAAAGCCACTGATGCCTTGCCGCTGTTTACTAATTTTTCAAGTTCCTGAGTTCCTCTAATTCCGCCTATAAAATCTACATTTTTATCGGTACGAGGATCTAAAATGCCAAAACACGGTTCGAGCAAAAATTTCTGAAGAATACTAACATCTAATTTATCGCCGACGCTTTGACCAGGAACCACATTTTCATTCGGTTTTAATAAATACCATTTGCCGTTTATAAACATGCAGAACATACCTTTTTCAGGAGGATTCGGCGAATTAGTAATTTCAATTGTAAAGTTCTTTTTAGCATTTTCGAAGAATGCATCTTCATTTTCATGTTTTAAGTCGAACACTACTCTATTGTATGATAAAATCTTTAATTGTTCAGCTGGGAAAAGCACAGCCATAAAAAAATTATATTCTTCATTACCCGTATGTTCTCTATTTTTTTCTTGCATCGCAAGTTTAGCTCTGTATGCGCTGGCCGCACGGTGATGTCCGTCCGCAATATATAAATAATCAACCTTACCAATTTCAAATGCAATAATATCATTATAATCTTCTGGCATTACCCAGACTTTATGAACTACGCCGTCGGGTGCCGTAAATTCATATTCCGGTTTATTATCTGTAATAGTTTTTTCAACAATATCATTTACTTCGGTTACGCCTTTATAGGTTAAAAACACGGCACCTGTTTGGGCTTCGGTAGTAATTATATGATTGGTTCTATCGTCTTCTTTAACTTTTCTGGTTTTCTCATGTTTTTTAATAATATCATTTTCATAATCATTAACTGAAAAAGTAGCCGCTATGCCTGTCTGCGTCTGTTCACCCATTGTTAGCTGATACACATAAAAATGAGGGTTTTCGTCCTGAACCATTGGAGCTTCATTTTTTAATCTTTCGAAATTTTCTTTCGCTTTCTGATAAACTTCCGTTGAATATGGATCAGTATCGTTTGACATTTCTATTTCGGAACGTGTAACTCTTAAAAAATTTATTGGGTTATCCGCGGCAAGCTCCGAAGCTTCGTCTCTATTTACCACATCGTATGGTACGCTTGCAACAAGATGCGCAACTTTTATTTCAGGTCTAACTGCCTTAAAAGGTCTTATTACCGCCATTTTTACTCCTTCTATTTCAAAAAAATTTTAAGAGAACTATTTTATTTTTAGCTTTAGTAAAATTAAGAAAATTAGTTCGATAGAAAAAAAATAATCGGAAAGTTTTTTAGAATATATAAGAATTTTGAATGTTTTGCCGAATTTATATTCAAAAAAAGTAACGCAGACATAATGTCTGCGTTGCCGTATTAGTTTATCATATTAATCATTTCCGTAATTTCGGTAACAACCTGGTCTGTATTACCGCTGAAACCTACGCTTTGAAAACGGATAAATCCGTTTTTATCGATTATAAATTTGGTAGGAATTCCGCTTACTTTATAATCGGCCACAACTTTATTTTTAGTATCCATTAATACATGAAAAGGATATTTGTTTTTCGCAATAAATTCTTCTGCATTTTCCTTTTTATTATCTACTCTTTCCCATGTATTAACAAAAAGAAACTTAACGGATTCATCATCCCGAAAATTTTCTACTGCGTTTTTAACACCGGGAAAAGATTTTAGACACGGTCCGCACCAAGTTGCCCAAAAATCAAGTATAACGGTTTTGCCTTTATAATCGGCCAATGAAACAGTTTTACCATTTAAATCAGTAAGAGTAAAATCCGGCGCCGGCTTCTGCATAATTTCTTTTTTTAACTTGTCTATTATTTTTGCTTTAGCCGATTCTTCAAATTTAGAAGCGTAATTATCATAACCATCATCGCTGCCGTGAAGATTTACATAAGCATCTTTAAGCATATTCATTTGTTCGGCGCTTCCGTTTCCGCTGACAATAAATTTTTCAAGAGTTCTAATAGCTTTATCATAATTGCCTGTTTCAATTAACAATTGCACAAATAATTCATTTTGCTGCTGCTGCGGGTAATATTCAAATGTATTATCAATACCCTTTTCCAATAATTCCATGGCTTCTATTTTATTCCCTTTGATGTTTAACTGTTCAGCCAAAAGAAATTGATTCATACCTGCGTAGAATTTTAATTCTTCAATATATTGTTCGTATGTTAAAGCAGCGGGTTTGGTTAAAGTATTATTTGCGGCTTGTTCTTCAGCTAACTTAATTCCCTCTCTTAAAAAGGATTCAATTTCTTCAAATTTACCTCCTTCACTTAGCCATCTTGAAGAAATAGAATAATAAAAATACGGCGCAAGTTTCCCGTAATTTGATTCTAAAAATATTTTAGCGTTTTTATAATCTTTGTTGTTTCTCAGGTTTAATACTATGTCTTCGTATAGGTCCGGGATCTGTTTGCTTTGCGGAAAATCAGTTTCAAACTTTTTCAGCAGATCTTTTTTTTTAGAAAAATCAGTTTCTTTATTAAACTTTACTACAAATTTATCCTCAGCGTATTTTCCATTTGGGTATTTTTCTAATACTAAATTCTCAAATTCTGTTCCTTTAATATTATTCCCTATTTGTAAAAACCATTTAGCTAAAGCATTTAACTCTGTTTCAGATTTATCTTTTTGGATTTCCAAATCCGACAGTTCCGATTCAATAATTCCGTTTGCGTTTGAACTGTTTTCAGCAATCAAAGCTGGGAAATAATAATCAAAATATTCGGCTTTGTTTTTCGGATTTGCTTCAAACTCGTTTTTAAAATTAATAATTGATTCTTTTAAGTCTCTTGCAACTCCAACTCTCCTGCCCCAATTGTATTGAGCCACTGCCATTCCTGCATAATACCCGGCAAGTAAATTTCCATTATCGTCATAAACTTTGATAAAGTAGCCTTTTTCATCATTATTATCCTGGGTTTCACCTTCTGCAAAAATTATAATTATTCCTTTGGTTTCAGGGTGAACAATAAATTCAGCGGTCCATCCGTTTTCATTTTTCAACATTTCAAATTCCGATGAACTTTCCACCTCCACATCATATTGATAAACAAACATTTTAATTTCTTCTGAATTGCTTAATACCGTATTAGCCGGATCGTATTTTACCAATACTTTTTCACCTGGTTTTGGTTTTTCAGGATCGATAGAAAAAGTACCGTTAAAATCTATTTGTTTTGTGCATGATGTAATAATGATAAGCGCCAGAAATGAAAAAATAATTGAAGGTTTGATCTTCATTAGATCCCCCGGTTAAATAATAAATTAAAGAAGCGGATTTATCCAAATGGATAAATCCGCAATAACTTTAATTGAAAATTAGGAAGTTCCGGGTTTAATTCAAAGCGACTTCAAAAAGAATAAATGAAGAATCTGACACGGCAGAAATTGATAGATTACTTGAGTCATTATATTGAATTGCGTCGCCGGATTTTAATTTTTGTCCGTTAACTTCAGCTTCCCCCTTATATATATATAGATAAGAACCGTATCCGTCAGCAGGTTTGAAGTCCACACTCATCTCTTTTTCAAGATCCGACAAGAAGATTTCTGTTTTCTGACTTATAAAAATCTCTCCTTCTTTTCCGCTGTTCCCTGCAATTTTCAGAAGTTTATTTTTTCTTTGATCGGGCGAAAATTTAATCTGCTCATATGAAGGAGTCAGTCCTTTTCTGTCGGGAATAATCCATATCTGCATTAATTCAACAAGTTCATCCGGTGAGTTATTAAATTCCGAATGATAAACTCCCGAACCTGCGCTCATTTTTTGAACCTCGTATTCATGTATCACTTCGGATTTTCCTGTACTGTCGCTATGTGCTAATTCACCTTTTATTATTACAGTAACTATTTCCATATCCTTATGCGGATGAGTAGGAAAACCTTGTCCAGGCTGAACTATATCGTGATTTAATACGCGTAGCGGACCGAAATTCATTTTTTCCGGATCATAATAATCCGAAAATGAGAAACTATGGTATGTTTCGAGCCATCCGTAATTTTTATGACCTCTATCTTCGCTTCTAATTATTTTAAACATATTATATCCTTTATTACAAAATTTAATTAGTCATTACCACTTAACCTTTGAAGCCCATTCGGAAAAAGTAACATGTTTAATCCCGGATTCTTCCGAAATTGAATTAATATCGGCATTGTATCCAACTTTATCAAACCATTCAAGCATGGTTGCAAAATCATCGCTGAATTTTCTTACTTCTTCAATCGGGGGCGAAATAAAATTTATTTTTCTTCCTGCTGCCGTGCTTAAAATTTCGGCAACTTCCGGCATAGTTAATTGATCGCCGGCAATATCAATTTCGCGTCCGTTTAATTCTTCCGCTTTTTCAAAAGCCCATGCGCCGTATTTTCCAATATCTTCGACTGAAATCATCTGTAAAACCGTATCCGGTTTAACGGCAACTGCCAAGGTGCCTTGATCAATTGCAGGTTTGAACCATGGTGAATAGAAATTGTCCATAAAAAATACAGGTCTAGTTATAACGTAGGAATCAAAACCAAGTTCACGTATTTTTTCTTCAACTCTCCATTTATTATCAAAATGAGGAATTCCCGTATTACGGTCAGCTGAGCCGACTGAAGTATATACATAATGTTTTACGCCTGCTTTTTTTGCCGTTTGAGCTAATCTTATACCCTGTTCTTCTTCAACTTCAACACCGGCTTCCCAAGTATTCTGTACGCCAAAAACTCCCCATATATCTTTGAGAGCATTTTCCAGGGACGAAACATCATTTAAGTCGCCTGCTACTATTTCTGCACCCAGATCAGCAAGCGCTTTTGCGTTTTCGCTATCCGGTTTTCTTGTCATAGCTCTAACCGGAAACCCTTTTTTTAACAGTTCTCTTGCAACCGCTCCGCCCTGCTGCCCGGTTGCTCCTGTAACTAAAATTAAATTATTTTTATTCATTTGCTGCTCCTTTTAATATTTATTTAAATTGATATTATACGATATAGTTATATTGGGAGAAATTTTTTTACTATTTTTTTATGCCTAATCCTAATTTTTTTAGAAGGCTGCCTAATTGTTTTTGTTCATCTTCATTTAATACACTGAAGGTAGTTTCAATATGCCCGGCATGCTTTACAAAAATTTCATCAAACAGGTTTTTTCCTTTTGATGTTAATGTAATATTTAATGTCCTTCTATCTTTCGCATTTGCCACTCTTTCTACTAACTTTTGTTTTTCAAGATTATCCAAAACTAGGGTCATATTTCCGCCAGTTACAAGCATCTTTTCACAGAGTCTGCCCACATTCATATCACCTAAATGTCCTAAGGCTTCAATCACACCAAATTGGGCAGTGGTTAAACCAAATGACCTGATACTTTCTTCCGATTTTCTTCCGACCATTGTAAAGGCTCTGGCTAATTTTACCCATGTATCCAGGGCAAGTGATTTTTTCTTTCCGTATTTTTTTTCAGTATTCATTTGTTTATCGAACTTATTACTATGTCTTTAATTACAAGTTCAAATTAATAAATTTAAGACCATTTGTCAAGTTATATTAATTTGCTTATTTTGTATTTATAATTTTACAAAAGAAAGATAACAATATGACGGACACCGCAATTAAGTATTGGTCACCGAAGGAGGCCGAAAAAACACTCCCCTTGGTAAAACAAATTGTAAGAGATATTTTAGAAAAAGGCTATATGGTTAAAACCATTGCCGAATCGCTGGGCGGAGAAATTACTGAAAATACCGAAGCCCAAAAATACATATCTGAAATAAATGGTTTTATAAAAGAACTTGAAGAAATAGGCTGCAGTTTTAAGGACTGGAATTTTTCTATTGGGCTGGTTGATTTTCCTGCGCTAATAAACGGAGAAGAAGTTGAATTATGCTGGCGCAGCGACGAAGAAAATATTTTATATTATCATACACATGAAGAAGGATATAAAGGGAGGAAAAGAATTCCCGAAGAACTTCTTAATTAAATTAATACGGATAAATTAATTTCTTTTCTTTGTGTCTTAGTGCCTTTGCGGCTAAAAGAAATAACGCAAAGACACCAATGCACTAATAGGACAAGACACTAAGAAAGTAAAAAATATTACTTCTCAACAATTCTATAACTGTGTGTAATTTCAATTGCTTTTTGAAGCATAGCGGTAACGCCGCAATATTTTGTCTGTGATAATTCAATTGCTCTTTCAACGTCCGATGCTTTTATATCTTTTCCGTAAAAAACATACTCCACATTTATTTTTGTATAAACCTTCGGATGATCCTCACTCATATCGGCTTCAATATTCATTTCAAAACCGTCAAGTTTAATTCTTTTTTTCTGAAGAATTGATGCTACATCGCTTCCGGTACATCCGCCTAATGATAAAAGCAGCAATTCTTTTGGTCTAATCGCCGCGCCGCTTCCGCCGAAATCAGCCGGACCGTCCATCATTACCCAATTGTTTGATCCTGATTTTCCTGCAAATGTAATACCCTCTAACTGCTTAACAACCGCTGTCGTTTTCGACATATAAAACTCCTATAATATTTATAATTGACCAATATCTTCATTCCAAAGCGCCGGATTTTTTTCGATAAATTCATTCATTAGATTTTTACATACATCCAAATCAAGATTTATTACCTCAACTCCGTGCTCTCTGAGAAAGTTAGATGAACCAGGGAACGTTTCGGATTCACCGGCATAAACCATTTTAATTCCGAACTGCACAATGGCTCCCCCGCATAAATAACACGGCATTAATGTTGAATAAAGTATAGTATCCTTGTATGAACCTATTCGCCCTGCATTTCTTAAACAGTCAATTTCGGCATGAATAATCGGATCATTTTCCTGCACGCGTTTATTATGTCCGCGTCCTATTATTTTTCCGTCCTTAACCAGAACCGAACCAATAGGTATTCCTCCTTCGAAAAGACCTTTTTTCGCTTCGTCAATTGCGGCTTTCATGAATTTATCCATGATTAAATTCTCCTAATTATCAAACATTGTTAATAACAAAAATATGATTTATTTTCAACTAACAAATTCTACTTATAGTATTATTTAACGCTTAAAATTCGGTTGATAAGTATACAATAATTTGTTATTTAGATTCATCAATTTTATTTCCAAAACAAATGTAATGATACTTCATATATGAAATTAAAAACTTTAATTCCTAAATCCGAAGTCCGCAGGCAGGTAGTTCAAAGAAGAACTGAAATACCTCAAAGTGAAATCCGTAATAAAACAAAACTTATTATTGATAAACTTTCGTCAACAGACGAATTCGTTTACGCGAAAAATATTTATTGCTATATAAACAGTCGTCCCGGAGAAGTTGATACCCGCAGTTTAATTACATATATGGAAGGATGGGGCAAAACAATTATTCTTCCTAAACTTAACAAACAATCTAAATCATTTAGAAGATCATATTTTTTAGGCTGGGATAACATTATAAAAAATAATGAAGGCTACTGGGAACCAACGGTAGGAGCCGATGATGATATGAGCGATGTTGATTTAATAATTGTCCCTGCGCTGGCGGTATCGAAATACGGGCAGCGGGTTGGATACGGCGGCGGATATTATGATAAGTTATTAAAACAAACCTTCGCGCCAAAAGTGGTGCTTGCTTTTGAATTTCAAGTATTTGATTACATAGAAAGTTCAGTTCATGATATACGGATTGATAAAATTATTACCGAAAGAAGAATTATCGATACAAGAAAAAATAGATCGCTTCATTAAATATTTATTGTACATCCTGTTCAAAATGCTTAACTAATTTTTAATATTACGCCGTTTAAATTTTCCCGGTCACAAATATTATACAATACCCATTAAGGCGGAAGCGGTTTTCCATGACTTGCTACCTACTTATTCATTCTTTATTTTACTTTTCAATAAATGATTTCATTCCATGGACGATAAAAAAACAAAAGACGAAGAACTGGGCGAAAACCTGGGAAACATATTTAAAGAAGAATATTACGAAGTCGAAACTCCGGAATCCCCTTCTCTTAAGAGACTTCAAAAGGTAAAAAAGAATTCTTTAATTGCAGGAGTTTGCACTGGAATTGCCGAGTATTTTGGAATGGAACCTATTATTATCCGCGTAATTTTTATAATAAGTATTTTTTTCGGAGGCTGGGGTATTGCGGCTTATTTTATGGCTGCTGTGCTTATGCCGTCTGAAAGTAATCTGCAGAGTATTAATATTGAAGATTTACCGGAAAACAATTACGCAAAAACAATAACAGGAAGTATATTTATCTTTATCGGGCTTTATTTTATAGTTGATAATTTCGGGTATTCGCCGAGTATATTATTCTTTGGTTTATCCCGCATTTTAATTCTGCCTATTTTTTTACTTATAACCGGCGTGTTTTTAATAGTTAAAATTAATGATCTCAGTCCGGTAAAAAGCGGTATTAGATATATTAAACTTGTTAGAAGTAAAAACGACAGGCGAATTTTAGGAGTATGCGGCGGACTAGCTTCTTACTTAAATATTGAATCGAATAATTTGAGAATGATATGGATTATTTTTTCATTTATTTCGATTGGAATAGGAATAATTATTTATTTATTTATAGCCGCGTTAACGGAAACAGAAATTGATGTTCAACTTGAGATTTAATATTTATTTAGCAATCGGAATTTCTTTAATAATAACAGGAATTTTATTCCTTCTAAAATTTTTTGAAATTACAAACACTTCATATACTGAAATTGTTTCTTATATATTAATTATTTACGGTTTTGTAACAGCATATTTTTCGCTGGGCACCGGCAGCAGGGGAAGGCTTTTTTTTGCGTCGGCGGCATTTCTTATCGGGATAATGTTTTATGTAATAAACAACAATGAAATATTAAATCCCGATTCGGCAGTTTTTCCATCAATGTTATTTATTACAGGGGCATGTTTTATAATTTTATTTATTGATAACACAAAGGAGAGAGTTTTTCTTTATTCGGGTATGCTTCTATTAATTATAAGTTATTCATCCATAGTATTTTTTAACAATTCAATTATTATTCAAACCGCTAATAAATTATCAAATATTGTTTTGGAATTCTGGCCTGTATTTTTACTGCTTTTTGGAATCAACATTTTACTTATGAGGAAAAGATAAAATTTTATCTGCGTCTCTGCTGCGGAGTTGATCCGGCAAATGTCCCGAATAAATATGTGTTTCCCTGAGGTATTTCAGCCCCGGCTTTGTTTTCATTTGTAATTCTTACCAAATCAACATCGTTTTCTGGTACGGGCGGAATATTTTTAATTTTTAAATACTTGTCTCCCGGTTTTGGCAAAAATAATCCAAGCGAATATGATTGTCCACGGCTTACCAGCCAAAGCTGATAAGCTTGATCGGATGAAAGTGAAGGAAGGTCATTCAGCTTCAGCAAACCTTCGCGGGCTTCAAAAGAAATAAACAATTTACCTGAACTTAAAAGACTTAATTCGCTTCCGGCTAGATTCACTAATTTTACGTCTTTATAATTAAAAAAATCAACAAAATCCGAATAATCTGTTATAAATTTATTTGCGACAAGAAGCTGATTGCGGAGTTCATTATTTTGTACAGTAAGAGTATTAACCTTGGTTTCAAGCTCAGCGGTAATTTTTAGAAAATAGAAAATAAATATTATTAAAATTACCAATAACGTACTTGAACCAATCCACATTCCCATATACAGCTTTGAATTAACAGGTTTAGTCCCCTGGGGAAGCTGCGGGGCTTTCTGGAATTGAGTCTGTGTTTGAAAACCAATCGGCTGCGGTTTTGGTTTTACATATTGTTTTGACTCGTCGCTTTTTCTTACCCTTGTCTCATTTTCTTTGGAATCAGCAATCTTTTTTTCATCATGAGTAAAATTTGCCCTGTGAATATCTGTTGCAAAATGATCCGCGGGTTTATCATCATCTCTTGTTTTATGTCTGGCGCTTTCTTCGGTTAACCCGGTAAATTCGTTTGTAAGTCTTTCTTTTTTCTCTTTTATTTTTTTCTTTATTTCATCCTGAAGACTAATTAATCTTTTAGCGACTTTTTCTTTTAATTCGGCATCGGGTTTTTCCAGATCCAAAATAGACGGCACAAGGGATACTACATTCTGCAATTCGCCCAATTCGCCTTCAGGTAATTCACCGCCGGACCGGATATAATTTTTAAATTGTTTATAATTCTCCTGGTCCATGCAGCCGGCCGCAAAAGCGCTTATCATTTCATGTATTGCCTGGTCAGCCATTAATAAACCTTATTCCGAAATTAAATTATCTTTTAAAGTGTGCAATGCGGCCATTATTTTACCGCGTACGGTTTCAACGGGTATTCCCAGTTTATCCGAAATTTCATCAAGAGTAAAACCTTCATAATACGCTAAATGAATAACATATTTTTGTGTATCGCTTAATTTTGATAATGCGTTTTCCATTTTGGGTTTAATATTCATTGCGGTGTCTAAATCGAGATTATCAATTTTTTTATCAAGCTGGGGAATTATAAAAAAATCTTCAAACGCGTCGTTATAACCGCTTGTATCTTTAATCATCGCGCGGCTTCTTCTTAATTCATATACAATTCTGTTTCTGGCTAAGGAAACAATCCATGTATAAACACTTGAATTTGTAAAATCGATGTCCGAAGCTTTTTTCCAAACTATCGCGAAAACTTCTACCAGTACATTATCTGCGGTTTGTTCATCGGGGGCAATTTTTTTAATAATTGTATAAAGCAGCTGAGAATAACGGTCATATAATTCTTCCAATGCTCTGGAATCGTATTTGCTTATTTTCTGAATAAGCTGAAAATCCGTTAGGTCAGAATATTTGCCCAAAACGCTGCCTTAAATAAGTTTTTGATTTAACTATCTAAAGTAAAGCTAAGGTTATAAAAAATCAATGAATAGAAATCTTATTTGATATGAAATTATTATATTTGTTCTTCATTTTTATGATTAAAAATAAATAGGATTGGTGAAGATGACATCTCAGGAAATAAGACAGCAGTTTTTAGACTTTTTTAAGAATAAAGATCACAAGATTGTATCCAGCGCTCCGGTTGTGCCTTACGACGATCCCACGCTTCTTTTTACAAATGCGGGGATGAATCAATTTAAGGATGTATTCCTGGGACAGGGAAAAAGAGAATACAGCCGCGCGGCAGATACGCAAAAGTGTATACGAGTAAGCGGAAAACATAATGATTTGGAAGAAGTAGGCCACGATACTTATCACCACACGTTTTTTGAAATGCTCGGCAACTGGTCGTTCGGCGATTATTATAAATCGGAAGCGATAACATGGGGCTGGGAATTATTAACAGAGGTTTGGAAGCTTCCAAAAGAAAGATTGTGGGCAACAGTTTACAGAACAGACGAAGAAGCTTTGGAAATCTGGAAAACCAAAACAGATATAAATCCCGCGCACGTTTTAAAGTTCGATGAAAAAGATAATTTTTGGGAAATGGGCGATACGGGCCCGTGCGGACCGTGTTCGGAAATTCATATAAACGTAGGGGACGATTTTGACAATCCGAAATTTGTTAACGCTGGAAGTCCTGAGTGTATTGAGATATGGAATCTCGTATTCATTCAATACAATAGAGATGCAGACGGAAAACTCCACGAGCTTCCTGCAAAACATGTTGATACGGGAATGGGTTTTGAACGTGTATGCGCAGTGCTGCAAAATAAAAAATCGAATTATGATACTGATGTTTTTACTCCGATTATTCAGGCGGTTTCAAAACTGTCTAATATAGGTTATGATTTAACTCTCCCCGCAGATGATAATTCCGATAAAGGACAAACCAATATTGCCATGCGTGTAATTGCGGATCACATCCGTACACTAACTGTAGCCATTACCGACGGTGCCACTCCGGGTAATGAAGGACGCGGATATGTTCTGCGAAGAATTTTAAGAAGGGCAGCGCGCTACGGAAGAAAACTTGATTTAAACGAACCGTTTTTATATAAACTTGTTGACGTTGTTGTAAAAAACATGAGCGGAATATTTCCTGAGTTAAAACAAAATCAAAAAACAGTTGAAAAAATTATAAAAGCCGAAGAAGAAAGTTTTAACGCAACATTGGACAGGGGAATTGATTTGTTTGATAAAATAGTTGAAACTTTAGAATCCCAAAAAGAAAAAATTATAAGCGGCGATGATGTATTTAAACTTTACGATACTTTCGGTTTCCCTGTTGATTTAACAAACGTGATGGCAAGAGAAAAAGGATATTCAATTGACGAAAGCCGCTTCAATGAATTAATGAACGAACAAAAAAACCGCGCGCGTAAATCAACAAAAAGTAAAATCGCAGGAACTAATGTTGTCGAAAATTTCCTTGAACATATAAATTTAGAAAATATTATAAAAACAGAATTTACCGGATATAATGAGTTAAAGTCCGAAGCCAAAGTTTTAACATCAGTAAAAAATAACGGAACAACTCTTGTCATTTTAGATAAGTCTCCTTTTTATGTTGAATCGGGCGGACAAACAAACGACGAAGGGAAATTAATTATTAACGGCAAGGAGTATAACATTGCCGGTTTAGTTAAAAAAGAAAATAGAATAATTCATATTATTGAAAATGAAGAAGCTGAAATAAAAGAAGGCGCTGATGTTACCGCCGAAGTTGATGCAAGCCGCCGCTGGGCAATTATGCGAAACCACAGCGCTACGCATTTTCTTCACTCGGCTTTAAGAAAAGTATTAGGAAACCATGTTCAACAGAGCGGATCGTATGTAGGACCGGACAGACTTCGTTTCGACTTCACCCATTTTCAAAAATTAAGCGATGCCGAGATTAATGAAATTGAAAAGATTGTTAACGAACAGATTAGAAGAAACTTGGATTTATCTCATCACAAAGATACGCCGTTTGAAGATGCAAAAAAGATGGGAGCCCTAATGTTCTTCGGAGATAAATACGGCGACAAAGTAAACGTTGTGCAGTTCGGAGATTCAACTTTGGAATTCTGCGGCGGTACTCATGTTAAAAATTCTTCACAGATTGGGCTATTAAAAATCGTAAGCGAATCCTCTATAGCAAGCGGCATAAGAAGAATTGAAGCTGTTACAGGCGAGGGAGTGGAAGAGTTTATTCAGAATCAAGTAGCAAGTATCAAGAATCAAGAATTAAGAATTAATGAATTGTTGGAAGAGAAAAAGAAGCTGGAAAAAGAACTCGCAGAATTAAAACTTCAGGGAAAACTTGGAGGAATTGATAATATTATTTCAGCCGGAATTGAAATTGACGGAATAAAAATATTTAAAGGAAAAATTGAAGCCTCAAATATGGATGAATTAAAATCTATGGGAGACGAACTCCGCGAGAAAATGAAAAGCAATGCAGTCGGAATGCTAATTTCTATCGTTGAAGATGATAAAGTTGGAATCGTGTGCGTTGTAAGTGATGATTTAATAAAAGATAAAAAATTATCCGCGGGAAAAATTGTAGGAAGTGTAGCTAAAATTCTCGGCGGCGGCGGCGGCGGAAGACCTCATCTAGCAACCGCCGGCGGAAAAGATATTTCAAAAATTGACGAAGCGCTTGAGAGTTTTGATGAATTAATTAAATAATAACTACTACAATAATTACATTGCAGCTGCATCCTGCCAAGTCGGGATGCAGCCGTTTGATTTATTACTGTTCTCTTTTTTTATTTAAATAATTTTTAAATGCAGATTCGCCTTCATCTTTCCAGTATTCGTGATAATATCTCCAATCTTCCGAATCTTTTAAAAAATCATCTTTGCAGTTAAATTTACTTTTCAGATTTTTGTGTTTTTTATTTTTATCGCTATGATTATTTCCTAACCCGCCGAATATTAATCTGGATAAAATTATTATTCCTACCGCCTGCCAATAAGTAACTGCGGGAAGACCGAAAATTTCAGGCATCAGCCAATTCCATAAAAGCATAACAAAATATCCGAAAACAAACGCGAATACTATCGCAAGAAGTACTCCGCCTACTACCCACGCGGCAATTTTTAACGGGGTTCTTTTCCTGGTTTGATTTGTTTCTTCCATTTTTCTCACCTCTTTATTTTTTCCCTTTATTTAAAATCTTTTGAAGGCTTGCCATAGCTCTGTGTTTTCTGCTCAATAACGTTCCAATCGGCACATTCCATAATTCAGCTAGCTCGGCGAAGGATTTACCCTCAAATTCAGTTTCAATTATTATTGTTTTTTGATCTTTATTTAATCTGTTGATTGCTTTATTTAATTTTTGTAAATCTTCACTATTCTCAAACGATTTTTGCGTATTTGTTTTTTCATCTTCCATTTCATTATATTTTTCATTCCTGTCAATTGAATCTGTTCTTTTTCCCTTCCTGTAATTATCAATAATTTTATTCTTTAACGATCTATAAACAAAAGCGGCTGCGTTTTCAACAGTTGCGTCAAAATCAGGTTTCGAGAAAAGATTTAAAGCCACATCCTGAATAATATCGTCGGCTTCCATGGCACCGTAATCATTAATGAATTTATTCACATAAGCCTTCATCTTATGATATTCATTAGTAAAAATATCTTTTATCGTTTTTTGATTGTTCAAGATTTTATTTTCTTTTAATGATTAAGACGGAAGAATATGAATTTTATTGCAAGGCGTATTAATTATTTTTCGAATTTATATAATTTCCCGTTTCGCGGACGCAAATCCATTTCGCCTTTGAATCCGCGTTTAATTAACTCCCGCACAAGAGATCCCATAAAAAAACCGTGACTGACAATTAATATGTTTTTTTTACCGGAAGAATAGATTAAATCTAAAAACTTATTAACTCTTTCTTTGGTTTGAATATTAGTTTCAGGCTGTGATTTTTTGTTTTTGAACCAGGCAATTCTCGCCCCGGTGTGCCATATAAATGTTGGTAAGATTATATTCTTTTGAGTGAAAGGATAAATTGAAACTTCGCGCAATAAATCTGTAATAATTATTTCTCCGTTATAAATAATATTTGCGGTTTTAACGGCTCGAGGCAGAGAGCTTGAGTAACATATTTCCCATTCTTCTTTATTAATAATTAAATCATTGGGAGTGACGTCGGCCAAATCATAATTCTTCATTGCCCCGGAAAATTGAGATGCACTTAATAATCCTTCGCCGGGTTTTATGTTTACTTTAAAATGACGTACTAAACCGAGTTTCATTTAATGTTTTTCTTATATTTAAAACATTTTACGGTATGGTCATTAACCAAACCGCATGCCTGCATAAACGCGTAACATATTGTGGACCCTACAAATTTGAATCCCCTCATTTTTAAGTCCTTGCTCATTGCATCCGATTCTTTTGTATTTGCCGGCAATTCATTTAAGTCCTTAAACTTATTAATAATCTGTTTGTCGTTTACAAATTTCCAGATATAATTATCAAAAGAGCCGAACTCGTTTTGAATTTCAAGAAATGCATTTGCGTTTTTTATTACCGCGTTAATTTTTAATCTATTACGGACAATACCTTTATTACTTAGTAACTCATCAATCTTTTTCTGGTCATATTTGATAATCTTACGCGCATCGAAATTGTCGAAAGCTTTTTGATAATTGTTTCTTTTCCGCAAAATTGTAATCCAGCTTAATCCAGCCTGCGCTGCTTCTAGATTTATCATTTCAAATAACTTTCTATCGTCATGAACTGGCACCCCCCATTCGTTATCGTGATACTCAACATAAAGCGGATCATCTCCGCACCACTGACACCTAATCTTCATAAATTTCCTTTATTTAATGGAACGCTGATTACACAGATTATTATGATTAATTATGATCTTAAAAAATCATAACCATCATAAAAATCCGCGTTCTATTTTTTATTTAATCCAAACAGTTTTAACATTCACGAACTCTTTGATGCCGTAGTGTGAAAGTTCTCTTCCGTACCCGGAGTTTTTAACTCCTCCGAATGGCAGACGCGGATCTGATTTTACGAGACTGTTAATAAATACCGAACCGCTCTCAATTTCACTGGCGAGTTTTTCGGCTTTCTCTAAATCATTTGTCCAAAGCGAAGCGCCTAAACCAAACGGCGAATCGTTCGCTATTCTAATAGCGTCTACTTCATCTTTTGCACGTATAATTGAAGCAACCGGTCCGAACATTTCTTCATGATAAGCGGGCATTCCAGATCTAACGTTAGAAAGAACAGTCGGTTTATAAAACGCGCCTTTCATTTCCATTCTTTCTCCCCCGGTTAAAAGTATTGCTCCGGCTTCAATTGATTTTTTAACCTGTTCATCAAGTTCAATTAATAAATCTTCGCGGGCCATACATCCCTGTTCGGTTTCGGGGTTCATCGGATCGCCGACTATAACTTTTTCCATTTGTTCGGTAAATTTCTTTTCAAATTCATCTGCTATTTTTTCTACAACAATAAATCTTTTGGCTGCAATACAGCTTTGTCCGTTATTTAACATTCTTGCGTCAACACCTACTTTTACGGCTTCATCAATATCGGCATCCGCCAATACAATAAACGGGTCGCTGCCTCCTAATTCAAGCACTGTTTTCTTTAATTCGTACCCGCAGGTCTGCGCTACTTTTTTACCTGCCGGTTCGCTTCCGGTCAATGTCGCCGCTTTTATTTTAGGGTTTTTTAAAACGTCATCAACGAGCGATGAACCAATCAATAAAGTTTTAAAAGTATTTTTCGGGAATCCCGCTTCAGCAAAAACTTCTTCAATAGCAAGTGCGCACATTGGAACATTTGAAGCATGTTTCAGCAAGCCGACATTTCCGGCCATCAATGCTGGAGCAGCAAAACGGAACACCTGCCAAAAAGGGAAATTCCAGGGCATTACTGCAAGTACAATTCCAATTGGATCGAAACGCACATAACTTTTGGAAGCGTCGGTTTTTATAATTTCATCATTTAATATCTGCTTTGCGTTTTCGGCATAATATTCACAAACCCACGCGCATTTTTCAACTTCGGCCAAGGATTGTCTAATCGCTTTTCCCATTTCGATTGTCATAATCTCGGCATATTTATTTTTATTAGTCCGTAAGATATGCGCGGCTTTTAACATTAACTCTTTTCTTTCGGCAGCATTAGTTTTTCTCCAATTCAAAAAGGATCTATGCACATCGTCAATAATCTTTGATACTTGTTCTCTGGATAATTCATTAAATGTTTTTACCACTTTTCCCGTTGCGGGATTAATTGATTGAATCGCCATTTTTATTTCCTTGTTTTTGTAATCTTCACAAAAGAAATTAATTTGTAATACAAATATATTGTTATTATTAAACAGATGTTAATCTGTAATAGGAGATATAATGAATAATAAACTTTTTATAGTTATTTCCGGCATAATGGGATTTTCGGCAGTAGCGCTCGGGGCATTCGGCGCGCACGGATTAAAAAACATATTAAGTCAGGATTTATTAGAGACTTATAAAACCGGTGTGTTTTATCATTTAATTCATTCCGCTGTTCTGCTCACAATTAGTATTGCCGGAAATGAAAAATTTATTAAATCATTCTGGTTTTTCTTTGCGGGTATAATATTGTTTTCGTTTTCATTATATATATACGCATTAACTCAAATTACAACTTTCGTGATGGTAACTCCGGTTGGCGGAATCTTTCTTCTTATTGGCTGGTTATTATTAATAATTGCGGGAATGAAAAAAGCGGAAAATTAAAACATCCTGGTTTGTTTATAAATTTAATTATAAAATATGCCTAAGTTAAAATCATAAATAAATTAATAGCGGAATTTCAGCTATTGGGGGCCGATATTTTGATAAAAACGTAAAAAACAGAAAATATTTTTCGATAATAAGCTGCCAAAGTATTTTTTAAAAAACTTGTTGTTTAAATAGTTAAGATTTTGCGATTCTTAGCAATTAAGGTTATTGATGGTTGATTTTATTTACAAACTTCCGGATGAGCTTAAAAAAGATTTTCGTCTTACTACAGATAAAAAGAATAAGTCTCATATTCGAATTGCAATTATCGCAGGTTTGCTATTGTATTCGCTTTTCGGATTTCTTGATAAAGCCCTTGTACCCGATATGAATATGGTACATAAGTTCTGGTTTATCAGATATGCCTTACTTTTACCAACCGCTGTTTTTGTTTTTGCAGCAACTTATTCAAATAGTTTATATAGGTGGATACAGCCGTTACTGGGACTTACAGTTATTGTTGCCGGATTGGGAATAAATTACATGATACTTATTGCTCCCTCTCCCATATCAGAAAACTATTACGCAGGACTAATTTTAATATTTATATATGGTTATTCTTTTTTAAGAATTAATTTTATATGGGCCACGTTTTCAGGCTGGTTTATTGTACTTGCGTACGAACTAAGCGCTGTTTTTATACTGGATGTTCCTACAAATGTTTTAATAAATAATAACTTCTTTTTTATATCCGCTAATATTTTGGGAATGTTTTCTAATCTCTCATTTGAAAATCAGTCCCGTAAGGAATTTCATACTGCTTATCAGCTTGATGTTTCAAACAAAGAGATAAAACAAAACAATCTCCATCTAGAGGAAAGGGTAAAAGAAAGAACCTATGAGCTTGAGAAGATAAATAGAAAATTGTCCGATGAAATTAACGAAAAAGCTCAAATACAAATCAAACTTGTTAAAGCAAAAGAAAGGGCGGAAAACGCTAATAATCTAAAATCCGAATTTCTTGCTCAGATGTCGCATGAAATTAGAAGTCCGATTAACACTATATTAAATTTCACTTCTCTTGTTAAGGATTTAACCGAGTCTAACTGTAATGAAGAATTAAAATTATCTTTTTCAGGTATAGATTCCGCCAGCAGAAGAATAGTCAGAACTATCGATTTAATTCTAAACACTTCGGAATTACAATTAGGCACCTATGAAATAAGCAACAGAGAAATAAACCTATATAATATATTGGAAAGTCTGCATCATGAATATTTTAAGTATGCCGAATCGAAAGGGATTGAACTAAAATTGAACTTAATAAACAATAAAGCAAAAGTTTATTCAGACGATTACGCGATAAACCAGATCTTTGCAAATCTTATTGATAATGCAATTAAGTATACTGAAAATGGATTTGTAGAAATTATTCTTACAAATAACAGCCATGAAAACTACTCTGTAATTATTAAAGATACAGGAAAAGGCATATCAAAAAAATATTTGCCTCATATTTTTGAACAATTTACCCAAGAAGAAAAAGGATATACAAGAAAATATGAGGGAAGCGGACTTGGCTTAGCCCTGGTAAAAAGGTATTGCGAAATTATTGACGCAAAAATTTTAGTTGAAAGTACCGAAGGTACTGGCACTTCATTTGAAATTTTGATTAATAAAAATTTAGATCCCAATATAAATTTCAAAAAAGATTTATATATAATTCCGGAAAAGAAATTATAAATAAAATATGGAAGCGTTGCTGTAAACCGGGATGTAAACAAATTAATTCAGCCGGACATTAAAACATTGCAATTAAAAAATTAAAACTCCTCTCCCCCTTCAAAGCCGTTCCCCTCATCTCCGTTTCCTCTTCCCCGTTCTTCTTCCTTTTTCTGCTGGTTGATATTAAACTTTAGATTAAGCATAACTACCGGCGATTCGCGGGTTCCGTAAACGTAATTATAATAGTCCGGAGTTTCACTTAAAAATTCATACTTGCCGGTTGAGAATAAATCTCTTATCTGCAGGGTAGCGGAGAGCATTTTGTCAAAGAAATTCTTTCTTACTCCCAGGTTAACCATAAAAAATCCTTTTCTTTCGCCCTGAGAATCAACCGAAGGACTGTTATATATAGTACTTAACTGAAGCTGAGTCTCTTCCCATAATTTGAATATATTATTAAACCTTATATTCCAATTAAAACTTTCGCGCGAAAAATCCCGGTTAAACAATTGCCCTTCAACTTTATACTTATACAAATTCCCCATCAAATTCATGTTCCAGTTCTGAACCGGATCAAAATTCATCATAAGTTCGGTACCGAAAGCATAATCTTTTCCGACATTTTCAGAGGTATGAAGAGTTACATTATTATCGAATACAGACCGCACTCGCTCAATTTTATTTTTATTTATTCTGTAATAAGTTTCAACCGAGAAAATACTTTTACCTACCAATGTCTGATATCCCAATTCATAAGAGTCAATATATTCTGGAAGTAGAGCAGGATTGCCTATTCTAACATTATAAGCGTCCATCCACGTATAAAAGGGTTCAAGTCTCCATCCGCCTGGTCTGTCAATTCTACGGGTATAACTGGCCATCATCTGGTTACCGCCGCCAAGCTGATACGAAAAATGAAACGAAGGGAAATAATCCCATTGGTCGACAGAAAACGCCTGGCTGCTTTCAGCCAATTTAATATTTCTATATGTATATTCACCTCTGAATCCAATTTGATATCCGAAATCACTTATTTTATTTGAATATAATGAGTATAAGGAATGAGTGATTTCGTCGTACTTTGTATCATGACTGAATTCTTCAAAAAATATATAATCTTTTAAATCCGTATCGTATTTATAATATCCGGTAACTTCATTAGAGAATTCAAATTCACTTTGATAACCTGATTCAAACTTTGAATCTTCACCGAAAGGAAGTGTATAATCAACCTTTACACGGTATTCTTTATCGGGACCTTTTTCAGTATTCTTTTGTCCGTTTGTAATATTAAGTTGAGAATCCAATAATTCGTTAAGTGATAATTCATCACCGTTTCCCTGATCATGATGAATTTCGGCGGAAAGTTCATGTCCCTTTTTTTCAAATTTGTGATAAAATCTTGAATAAACCGCAAAGTAATCCCCTCCGCGCGAGTGTTCGCTGCTGCTTTGATATAACTGTTTATCGGGTTGAATATTTGCCCATTCAATAAAATTTTTATTGGAGTGATTCTCATGCGACCTGTCTCCGTATCTGCCTCCGAAGGTCAAAATATCGTTATCGCTTAAATGAAACCCGATTTCACCTCTAAAGCCGTATGAATTTCTTCCCCAATCCGAAAGTCCCGTAGAATTTAAATAAGAAGTAACTCCGTTAAAAGTTGTTATGTTTTCTTCTCTTCTGTCATTATCAAAAATCCGTTTATTATAATTTGCGCTGAAGTTATAATCAATTTTTTCGGTTTTATAATCCATAATTATTTGACCGCCGTATTTACCGTTAAACCCGCCGTTAACTTCAACAACACCGCTAATGCCTGCTCTATTACCTTTTTTCATAATAACATTTATAATTCCCGCTGTACCTTTAGGATTATATTTAGCCGAGGGGTTGGTAATAATTTCTATGTTTTCAATTGAACTAGCGGGTATCTGCTGCAATGCGTCGTTTGCGTCCAGAACGGAAGGCCGGCCGTCTATTAAAACAGTAAAATTGCTGCTTCCTCTTAGACTTACATTACCTTCAATATCTACAGTTACCGATGGAACATTTTCGAGAACATCAACGGCAGAACCGGAAAGAGCTGTAAGCTGTTCGCTTACATTAATTACTTTTTTATCTATTTCATATGATATCGGCGCGCGTTCACTTGTAACAATTACGTCGTTTACATCATATACCTGCGGTTCAAGAATAATAATTCCCAGATCAATTGTATTTCCTCTTTTTATTACAATATCGTCAATCAATTTTTGTTTGAATCCGATAAAACCAAACGTAGCATAATAATTGCCCGGTCGCATTTTATCAATTTCAAATATTCCGTTTTTATCCGTAATGGTACCTCCGGCCTGAGAACTATCTGCCGAATTAAATAAAACAACGTTTGCAAATTCCATCGGAATTTTTTCAGCCGATTCAACAATTTTACCTTTTACGCCGCCGCCAAAATTTCTTCGTTGATCCTGGGCAGAAACTTGAACCATCAGTACAATAATTAATAAGAAGACAACAATATATTTCCGCATAACATAACCCCTTTCACCGGCATTAATTTTAATAGTAATTATAAAAGAAAATACTGTAGAAATTTTGTAGTATTAAAACACAATTAGAATGAAATTGGTTTCAATTAACTTGCAGCAATTGTAAATGAGTGAATTTTCTCCGTATAGCTGTATTCTATATTAAGATTATTTATATCGCAAATTTTCTTTACCAATGCCAATCCAAGTCCCAAGGAATTTCGGGAACTATTGTTTCTCTGAAATCTTTCAAAAATTTTCATCTCTTGGAACGGGAGTACTTCACCTGTATTTCTAAATATTAGTTTATTATTCGTTGTCTGGATTTTAATATTTCCATTTGAAGGAGTATAATTAATCGCATTGTTAAGCAGGTTTTTAACAATTACATCAAATAGGTTGGGATCAATAAATATTGAATGTTCATCGGATAACTCTGTTTCTACGGAAAGAGATTTGAGACTGAGAATTTCGCTTACCGCCGATAAATGTTTTTCAATTACATTTTTTGTTGCTACGTTTTCAGCTTTATTAAATTCATTGTTTTCTATTTTTGTAAGAAGATTTAATGTTGTGCCGAGCTTGGAAAGATGATTTGTTTCCTCATAAATAATTTTTACAGTTTCAGAATGTTTATCCATTACCGATGGATCAGATATTAAATTTTCGGTTTTGTTTCTTATTATCGTAAGCGGGGTCTGAATTTCATGTGCCATATGTTCGGTATATTCTTTTAATCTTTTATAATCCCCTTCAATCCTATAAATCATTTCATGGAATAGATCCTGCATATTGTTAAATTCAAGCGTAGACGTAGTAATTTTTTTTACGTCGGATTTCTGTCCCACTTTATAAATTCTCATCAGTTCCAATATTTTATTAAACGGACGGAAATAATAACCGGATAGCAGATAGCTGAAAATTACAAAACTGACTGCAAGCAATATAAAAGCCGGTATTAATGACCCGAATATATCTTCGCGGAGTCTCATAAAATCTTCTATTAACCGGATAATTGTTACTTCATAATATCTGCCGTTAACATTTATAATAGCGGTTTTCTTTTTATAGGTTCTCTCAATTTCAAGTTCGGCATCATAAATTGTTGTATCGGAAAATACCGGATAGTAATCAGTATCGGGGATTATAACAAGAGGCTTAATTTCCGCGTACCGCTGCAGACTTTCAATTTCACGTCCCTTGGAAATATGATGTTTTAATCTCTCTTCAGTATTGTTGAATTTAGATTCGAGATTTGCATTAATAAACTCATCAGCTTCATTTGTGAGAAATACTGCGCTGCTGTAAAAAGCGATAAACGCGAATATTATAAATACAAATGTAATTTTTACAAGAAGTCTTATGTTTCTTTTTTTCATTTTATGCTAATCTTGGTTTAAAGAAAACTTGTATCCCATTCCGTACATAGCTTGTATATAATTTATTCCGCCGGCAGAAGATATTTTTTTTCTTAAGTTTTTTATGTGGTTATATATAAAATCAAAATTATCGGCCTGATCGGCATGATCGCCCCAAAGATATTCGGCAATACTTTCTTTTGTTATTACTCTATTTGGATTCTGCACAAAATACAAAAGCAGGTCATATTCTTTTTTTGTAAGAATTATTTTTTCGTTTTTTACAAAAACTTCCGAAGCCGCAATGTCAATTTTTAAATCACCGAATATAATTTCATCATTTTTATTGAATTTATTTCTGCGGAGTATCGATCTTATTCTGGCGTTTAATTCGGCTTTATGAAAAGGTTTGGTCATATAATCATCGGCGCCCAGATTTAAGCCTTCAACTTTATCTCCTACCGCATCCTTTGCCGTAAGAATTAATATCCCAGTTTCGTATTTAAGCTTTTTTATTTCTTTCACTAATTCAAAACCGCTGCCGTCGGGAAGACCGATATCAATAATTAATAAATCATATTGATACATATTTACTTTTTCTTTCGCTTCGGTTAAAGTTGAGGCAGTCTCCACCCTAAAATCATTCGCATTTAGGAATTCTTTCATATCAAAAAGCAGCTGAGTATTATCTTCTACCAAAAGTAATTTCATGATTAACAATTTATATTATGATTTTGTAGGAATCCTGTGCAAAATTACATGTTTATATCTATCCATGCATAAGAGGAAGATTTGTCAGATTTTTTACTATCTCTGCTTCATAATTACTTAATTCGTCTAATCTAATTTTAACAATCTCTTCGTTAAAATATATTTTTGCTAATTTAACAAAAGTAACATAATGTCCCGCTTCGCTTTTGGACAGAGTCGTATAAAAATTTTTTAATTTTTCATCTTCCAGATTTTCAGATAGGATTTGAAGCCTTTCGCATGAACGGGCTTCAATAATTCCCGCCACCAGTAAATGATCAAGGAATCTTTCGGGCTGTTTTTTTCGCAATTGCGAAAAAAGCTTTTTCGCGTATTCGTCACCAGGATCCTCAGTTAACCTTACGTTTCTTTCAATTAGAATATTAACAACTGATCTAAAATGATCAATCTCTTCTTCAACAAGATCGGCCATTGCTAAAATTATTTCTGTTTTTTCAGGATGACCATTAATAAGGTTCATTCCCGTAAGAGCCGCTTTCTTCTCACAATGTGCGTGATCAATAATTACAGAATCAACATTCTTTTTTACGCATTCAATCCATTCTGGATTTGATTTATTTTTTAAGCAGAGCATATTTTCTTCCGTTGTGATTTAGAATATCTTAACATAAATTTAAAAATAAATTAGTATTTGTTTATAATCATTTTAATATATTTGCATTAATCTCTCACTTCAAATATTGGTGAATATGGCAAAGAGCAAACCAGCTAAAACCTTCATCCTCGATACAAATGTAATACTTCACGATCCAACATGCATCAACCAGTTTCAGGAAAATGATATAGTTATTCCTTTAACTGTAATAGGTGAAATAGATCATTTTAAAAGAGGCAGCCAGGTAATAAATTTAAATGCGCGCGATTTTACAAGAACGCTCGATAAAATAACCGGCAATTCAATATTTAACGGCGGCGTTTCATTAGGCAAAGGGAAAGGCAAACTCCGTATTGTTATAAGCAAGGGTTTAAGCAAAGATATAAAGGAAGCTTTTAACGAGGATAACGCCGATCATAGAATATTAAGCGTTGCTTATGATCTTCATAAAACCAACAAAACCTCGCAGCCGGTTATACTTGTTACAAAAGATGTTAACCTTAGGATGAAGGCGAAATCGCTCGGACTTTTTGCCGAAGACTATACAACGGACAGGGTTGGAAATATTGAGCTTCTTTACAGCGGTAAAGGTCAGCTTGAAAACTTTGACGATGAAGTTATACAGAAATTTTATTCTCCCCCTTATGAAGTAGACGCAAAACAAATAATTAAAAAAACAAAAAACGAACAATTCATTCCAAACAAGTTTTATATAATTAGAAACGCAAACAGATCTGTTCTCGGGTATTTAAACAGCGAGATGTCTTCATTTAAAAGAATTGACAAACAAAATGTTTACGGTATAATGCCTAGAAACGCGGAGCAGACGTTCGCCGTTGACGCATTAATAAACAATGATATCCCTCTTGTTACTCTAACCGGCAAGGCAGGAACAGGTAAAACTCTTTTAGCTCTTGCAAGCTCGCTTCACGTAAGGAAATTCTACAGACAGATTTATATCGCGCGCCCGATAGTTCCCTTAAGCAATAAGGATATCGGATATCTTCCCGGCGATGTTGAAAGCAAACTAGCGCCTTATATGCAGCCTCTTTGGGATAACTTAAAAGTCATACAGGATCAATTCAGCGAAACTGATAAAAATCATATTACAATTACAAATATGATAAAGGATAATAAACTTGTTATTGAACCCCTAAGTTATATTAGAGGGAGAAGTCTGCAGAGAATCTTTTTTATTGTTGACGAAGCTCAAAATCTTACGCCGCACGAGGTAAAAACAATTATAACCCGAGCGGGAGAAGGAGCAAAAATTGTGCTTACAGGGGATATTTACCAGATTGATCATCCTTATCTTGATACGACTTCAAACGGACTTTCATATTTGATTGATCATTTTATGGGACAGAAACTTTACGCGCATGTAAATCTTGAAAAAGGAGAGAGATCCGAACTTGCGGAACTGGCAAGTAATTTACTTTAATTTTATCGCTTCAATATTATTCTTTGCAATAAAACGCAGCCTAAGAGTTAATTTTTAATTACAGATAAGTTTAAGTAAAAGGCTGCCGGAATTTTACGCAAATGAAACAAGGCAACAAAACTTTTTAAAATATATCTACTCCCAGCCGAATTTGAATAGAGGCTCTTCGTTTATTACCTGCATTCTAACATTTTTTGTGTCGTTTGATTCTGAACTATAATTTAAATTAAACGATGAAGTTTTGCGCATAGGATTTTCATAAACATCTTCTTCATAATTATTCCGGTTTTTTATAAAAGGATTGGAATAATTATCCTGATTTGTTTGATTGTATTCAAACTCATTTTCGTAATTCTTTTCTAAATCTTCATTTATCGATTTAACAAAAAAATTCCCGTCGCTTGGGTTGTTGCCCGCGAAATAATATTGCCCAATTCTATTTTGCATCGGTATATAGTTTTCTCTTCCCGAATAGAATTGATATCCCTGTGCCGGGTATGATTCCGTGATAATCTCTTTCTTTTCTTCCCTAAACCTTGAAATCAAAAAAGAAATAATCAGCACAATCATAAAAATTCCGCAGAACGTCAATAATACTTTTGTTATAATCGGAAATAATTCCATTTTATTCTCTCCTAAATTACTTATGTAAATATAATTTGGAGAATAAACTTAGAATTGATTTTTCGATGAACTGCCTTATTTTACGTTGAGCGGCGCGAATCAGCCGATGAATAGAAGCATTTTAATTACTGAATTCGTAACAGTTCTTTTTTTAACTCAATGAAAGCGGTTTGGCATCCTGTTTTCAGATCTTTTACCAGTCCGGGAATTTTTTCCAAGTGTATTTTTTCTTCAGAATAATCTTCAATATTCTTAATAATTTCTACAAGTGAAGAGATACCTACATAACTAACAGTCGGTTTCATTTTATGCGCAAAGGTTTTCGCATCTTCCCAATTTTCTGATTTTACTGCGTCTTCAATTTGAGATATAAAACCGGGAGTTTGGTCTAAAAATATATTTATAATATCCTTAATTAATGAAGGATTATTTCCGGCCGATTCTTTTAAGTAATCGAGATTTATAAAATCTTGATCGCTCGAAACTTGAATATCTGTTTTTGATTCAACGCCAAAAATAAGTTTTGTGATTTTAGCGTGCAGTTCCTCAATCTTAAAAGGTTTTGCGGCAAAATCATTTATCCCTGACTCGGATAATTTTTCAATAGATGCGCCGCTTGTTGAGCCTGTTAAAGCAAGTATAGGTACTTGATTCTTCGGCGGATTAATTTCTTTACGAATCTTTTGAGCAGTTTGATAACCGTCTAATCCCGGCATCATTAAATCCATCAAAATAATATCATAATTATTATCAAAAATTTTCTTAAAAGCCGAGTTTCCTTCTTCGGCAGTTTCACATTCGGCGCCCCAAAGTTTAATCATGTTTTTAATTACAAGCTGATTTAATTGTTCGTCATCAACAATTAAGATTTTTTTCCCTTTTAATGTTCCGAATGTTTTCTGTGCGTTTGATTTTTCCATAAATCTAGTATCTTTATCAATATCATGATCTTTATCCTGTAAGCGATAAAGATAAAGACCAGGACAATGATAAGGATTAATTTAATTTAGTCTCAACAAATTCCAGAACTTTATTTAATTCGTTTAGCGCATCTGTCTTAAGTCCGGCACAAGTATTCCTCATTTCGGCTACAAATTTTTCATCTTTAATATCTTTAAGATTAATAAGAACATTATAAATTCCTCCTAGTACGCCTGTGTAAGCGCATTGCGCCCCGACTCCAACGTCGGTAATGGAATTCGGGTTTCCATACTGAGCTACAATCATAGCAATTTTCACGGCTTCGAAACTTAGTTGCGCCGTATTTAAAGGCACAAGCACAGCCTGTTTTAGCCCTTGCTGCATTGCGTTTTCACGAATTATTTTTTCTTCATCGGTTTTATTAGGAAGCCTGCGCGCTTCCATATAATCGTTAAACGCGTTAGTGTCTTCGTCAATTGCTTTTACAAGTATCTGTTTAATTTCCTGACATTTATCCGCAGCCTCATTTAAAAACGCGTCAACTTTTTCTGTTCCTCTTCTATTGGCCGTTAAGTTGCTTACCATTGAAGAAAGTGACGCGCCTAAAGCTCCGGCAAGAGCCGCTATTGAGCCTCCGCCGGGCGCGGGCGATTCGCGGGATACTTCATCAACAAAATCTGTAAGATTCATTTCAACTAAAGCGTTATCAAAATTTTGGGGCAGACCTAAAACTCTTTCCTCAATATTAAAACCGGCAACATCGGTTAAGCCGAGTGACTGCAGCGCGGTATTTAAAATATCTATTACAGGAATTCCTGTTGACCGTCCTTGTTTCCTTAAATAAAATTTTCCTGTTTCAAGCAGAGCGGGATACGGAACCATTCCAACAATTTCGCTACCTGTAACAATAAGACCTCTTTGAGCGGCAAGTTTTCTTGTCTCTTCCAAAACATCATGCATTGACGTAACTTTATAATCGGTAAGATTAATTGAAATCTGCGCACGGTCGTAATTTTTTACCATCCAGCCAATTGCTTTGCAGTTTTGAAATCTGCCCGGTTTCTTTACTGATTCACCTTCAGGCTTTTCAGGATTAATAGCGTTTACTTTTAACAAATCGGCTAAATCATAATTGTGTTCTTTTTTGCAGTGTTTAATTGTTTCTGCAATTGAATTACCGTCAAAGTCGCAAGAACCGCAAGGATAGTTGCCTTCTTTATATTTTAGAATCTTTGTTCCTTTAAAATAAAATGGTTCTGTATTCCCTCTTCTTGCCGATCTTCCTTTTTCTCTTAGTTCAAAAGCAATATCGGTAGCATGAAGTTCTTCTCTAGTATTTAGATTAATATTATAGGCGATTAAAAATTCGCGTACACCGATAACAGTTGCGCCGGCTTTCGCGTTAAACTTTGCCGGACCGAAATCAGGTTTCCACTCAGGTTTTTTCATTTTCTCTTCAAGCGCTTCATATTCACCCTGCCGGATAACCGCTAGATTTTGTCTTTGCGGAGTCTGTGCCGATTTTTCATAAAGATACACAGGTATTCCTAATTCATCTCCCACTCTTTTAGCTACCTCTTTAGAGAGCTCAATACATTCCTCAATTGTTACTCCGCTTACAGGTACAAAAGGGCAAACATCGGTAGCTCCCATTCTGGGATGCGAACCTGTATGTTTGGTCATATCTATTAATTCATAAGCCTTTGCAATTGCTTTAAAGGCGGCTTCTTTCACACCTTTTGGAGTGCCGATAAATGTCACAACCGTTCTGTTCATATCGTAACCGGGATCAACATCCAGCAATTTTACGCCTTCTGTACTTTTTATAACATTAGTTATCTGGTTAATTACATCTTCATTTCTAGCTTCAGAAAAGTTAGGCACACATTCAATTAGTTTTTCGCTCATAAAAATCCTCTGGGTTTAAAAATCTTTTATCATTAAAAAAATATTTGTTATTGAAAAATTAAACGAATAGGCATACTTATGCAAGGATTGCTTTCAATTAAGCTGAACAGAATTCACATTTTCATTTTATTTTGAATTAAATGTTAATAATTAGAAACTTTCATCCGGTTCGGTGTTTATAAACAGAAACAATTAGAAAAATTTTGAACAGATATTACAAACATATAATCTTTTTAACCGCTTTATTCATTTTTATCACCGGAATCATACACGGTCAGGTAAATCAGAATAGCTTATTATCCTCTGTTCAAAATTATCCAAATCCCTTTAATCCCAGCACGCAAATTCATTTTGTACTTGTGAAGGACGCAGAAGTATCAATAAAGATTTACAATATTCTCGGTAAAGAAATAGTAACTCTCCTTGATAACAAATCTTTATCGGCCGGACAGCACTTGAGCGAATGGAACGGAAAAGATAAAAACGGGTATTCCGTTTCCTCGGGAATGTATCTTTACCAGGTACAGGCCGGTACTTCGGTGTTTACTAAAAAAATGTCGCTGCTTAAATGAAAATGTAGTAGTGGTCGCATATTATGCGACCACTACGTTTATATTTTTAAAATCGATTTAAAAACCCCCTTTTTTATTTATTCAAATTATTATTACTATTTTAGCGTAACAATTTTTTGATTAAATGAATACCAATACCCGAAATCTTTCATTCAGTTATATATTTTTATTCTGGCTCCCTTTAGCGGCAACCTGGCTAATGATGGCATTTGAGGGCCCGTTCCTTTCGGCAATTATCGCGAGAATGGCCGAACCGAAATTTAATCTTGCAGCCTACGGTGTTGCGTTTTCTTTCGCTATAATAATTGAATCCCCCGTAATTCAAATGATGAGCGCCGCAACCGCGCTTGTAAGCAATAAGCAGACATTCCTAAAACTCCGGAATTTTACCTATATATTAAACGGTTTGATGACCGTATTTATGCTCTTCTTTCTTCTGCCCCCTATATTTTACTATATCACGATTGATTTAATAAATCTTCCTCAGGTAGTAGCCGAACTGACTCATACAGCCGTATTAATACTTCTCCCCTGGCCCGGATCAATAGGATACCGCCGTTTTTACCAGGGAATTCTAATTAAGAACAATCAAACAAGAAGAGTAGCATACGGAACAATAATAAGGTTGTTCTGTATGTCCTCAACAGCTATAATTTTGTACAATTTTTTTGATGTTCACGGTGTTGTTGTTGGCGCATCCGCATTAACAGCAGGAGTAGTAAGTGAAGCGATTGCCAGCAGGTTTATGACAATTAAACTTGTAAGAAAAATAAAGGCAGGCGATAATGAACAGAGCGATACGGATACACTAACATATAAAGAAATATTGGCATTTTATAATCCGCTTATGCTTACTTCGCTAATTGGACTGGGTGTACATCCGCTTGTTACATTTTTTATCGGGCAAAGCCGTATGTCGTTGGAATCATTAGCGATACTGCCGGTGATGAATTCTTTGGTTTTTATATTTAGAAGTCTGGGTTTATCATTTCAGGAAGCTGTTATAGCACTTTTGGGAAAACATAATGAAGAATATATTAAACTAAGAAATTTCAGTTTTGTTATGGGAGCAATGGTTGTTATTGTTTTGGGAATTACGGCGTTTACGCCTCTTTCGGGAATTTGGTATGGTGATGTTTCCGGTCTTTCAAAAGAATTAACACAATTCGCTCAGCTTCCTACAATGATAATGACGATTATGCCGGGATTAACCTTTCTAATCTCATTTCAGCGGGGAGTACTTGTAAACTCGAGAAAAACAAATCCAATTACATGGGCTACCGTTATCGAAGTAGCGGGAATTATTATTGTAATATTTATTATGACTCATTTATTCGATTATGTAGGCGCTGTTGCGGCGGCGGCTTCGTTTATAGTCGGCAGACTCTGCGCAAACGCTTATTTATTCCCTCCTTTCTTTAAAGCTATTAAATCTTGATGTTTATAATAAATCCTTTGTGACTTAGTGCCTTCGTGGCAATTAACAAGAGGAATAATCTTTTTCACAAAGTCACAAAGAAAACACTTTAATTTAATTGTACGTAAACTATAAATCTTATCAATAGATTTTGTAAATTTAACCGCGTTTAATTTTATTAACCTAATCCTAAAAAAATATCTATGATTGAAATTATTGACGTACACAAAAGTTTCGGAGGTAATAAGGTGCTGCAGGGAGTGACCCTAAATATAAATGAAGGTCAGACTCTTGCAATTATCGGCAGAAGCGGGTGCGGCAAAAGCGTATTGTTGAAACATATTGTTGGATTATTATTCCCCGATTCGGGTTCTGTTAAAATTGAGGGGAAAGATTTAAATACAGTTTCGACTTTAGATTTATATACAATAAGAAGAAATTTCGGATTTCTGTTTCAAGGAGCCGCTCTTTTCGACTCAATGACAGTCGAAGAAAATATAGCTCTTCCGATTATAGAAAACGGAAACGGAATAACGCCGGAAAAACTAAAAAATCTAATTGAAGAAAAATTGGAATTAGTCGGGCTCTCTGGAATACAGAAACTAAAACCGGCTGAACTTTCTGGGGGAATGAAAAAACGGGTTGGACTTGCGCGCGCCTTAGTTACTAATCCCAAATATATTTTATATGACGAACCTACAACTGGACTTGATCCGATTATGTCCGATTCCATAGATGAGCTTATAAAAAACTTGAATAATAAATTAAACGTAACCTCTATTGTGGTTACTCACGATATGTTCAGCGTAAAAAATGTTGCCGATAAAATAGCGATGATGCACGACGGGAAAATATATTATGAAGGAAGTCCGGATGAAATAATTAATAGCAAGGACGAAGTAATTAATAATTTTATAAAGAGAACCGGGTTCGATGTCAAAAAATAAAACAAAATATGTCTGCTCAAAATGCGGTTATGAATCGCTTCAGTGGCAGGGCCGCTGTCCAAATTGCGAAACATGGAATTCATTTACCGAAGAATTTGTGGAAAGCAAAAAAACCAGCGTAAAAAGTAAAAACCAAATTTCCCTTGTAACGCCGCTTAATAGTATTGAAGAAAAAGAAGAACACAGAATTAAAACAAATATTAATGAATTTGACAGGGTTCTCGGCGGCGGATTAATGCCCGGCTCGGTCGTTTTAATAGGCGGCGATCCGGGAATCGGGAAATCAACCCTAGTGATGCAGGCTTCGGCAAAAATTAATGATAAAGTTTTATATGTAACAGGCGAAGAATCGGTTAAACAAATAAGCGTAAGGTCGAAAAGACTAAAAGTTAATACCGATAATATTTTAGTGCTTGCCGAAACCGACCTTGAATTAATTACCGCCGCAATAAAGGAACATGCACCGGGTGTTGTAATTATTGATTCTATTCAGACAATCTACAATCCCGAACTTGAAAACGCGCCCGGCACAATTACACAAATTAGAGAATGCGCCACACATTTAATGCAGCTGGCAAAAGTAGGCGGATTCCCTGTAATATTGGTAGGGCATGTAACTAAAGAAGGATTTATTGCCGGACCAAAAGTATTAGAACACGTTGTTGATACCGTGCTTCAATTTGAAGGTGAAAGCAACTATGTATACAGAGTTCTTCGTGCTCAGAAAAACAGGTTCGGAAGCACTAATGAAATCGGCATTTTTGAAATGCACGATAACGGATTAAATGAAGTTCAAAATCCAAGCGAAATATTTTTAAGCGAGCGCGAAAAAGAAACTACCGGCTCTGTTGTAACATCAAGCATGGAAGGAACCCGCCCTGTACTGCTTGAAGTTCAGGCCCTTGTAACCCCGATGAATTACGGAAACCCGCAGCGTGTGGCTACTGGATTTGATTACCGCCGTCTTTCAATTCTGCTTGCTGTACTTGAACGAAGGGCGAACTTGAAAGTAGGATCATATAATGTATTTTTAAATATGGCAGGGGGACTAAAAATTTATGAGCCTTCCGTAGATCTCGCGGTCTGCTGCGCCATAGCTTCAAGTTATATGGATAGGAACTCTAAGAACAAATTTGTTGTTGTAGGAGAAGTTGGATTAGGCGGAGAGGTTAGAAGCGTAAGCCATATTGATAAAAGAATTCAGGAAGCGGAGAAATTAGGTTTTGAAAATATTGTAATTCCCGGGAATAATAAAAAAATAATTAAGGTGAAATCAAAAATAAATATTATTACGGTTGATAATGTTAACGAGGCTATTGATAACGTTTTGAAATAATTTGTTAATAAAATGAAAGGATAGTTATGAGTTTAAAAATAGCGGTAATTTACGGTTCGGTTAGAAGTCAAAGAAAAGGAATTAAAGGCGCCAAGTTTATTGTTAATAAATGCAAAGAAAGAAACTGGGATGTTAATTTAATTGACGCAAAAGAATACGAACATCCTTTTCTTGATAAAATGTATAAAGAATTTCCCGAAGGGGAAGCTCCCGAAGTAATGCAGAAAGTTTCAAATTTGTTAAAGTCTGCCGATGCTTTTATTATTGTCAGCGGTGAATACAATCACAGCGTTCCGCCGGCTTTAACTAATTTGATTGATCATTATCAAAGCGAGTATTTTTTCAAGTCGTCCGCTATTGCTTGTTATTCGGGAGGTACTCTCGGAGGGGTAAGAGCAGGAATTCATCTGCGCGCGTTTTTAAGCGAACTGGGAATGCCAAGCATTCCGACAATGTTTGTAATGAGTAAGGTGCAATCCTCGTTTGACGACAACGGCAACGCTATTGATGAATCTTATGAAAAAAGGATTAAAAAATTTCTTGACGAGCTAGAATGGTACGCTGAAGCGTTAAAAGAGGCCAGAGAAAAAGGAACTCCATATTAAAATCATAAACCCGATTTCTGAAATTTAAAAACTTAGAAATCGGGTTTATAAATACAAACTAAGAAACTACCTCATTTGCTATATCCGCGGCGACTAATATTCTTCCGCATGATTCGCAATTATATAATCTTTTTGACTGTCTGATTTCAATCTGTCTCTGAGGCGGAACAACGTTATGGCAGCCCGAACAGGCGGAACGTTCAACGGCAACAACCGCTTTACCCCCTTTTGCTTTTCTTATTCTCATATATGTATTCAAATCATTTCTTTTTACTTTAGCGGCAACTTTATCTCTTTCCTCGCGCAGCTTTACTTCTTCTCTTTCATTGGTTTTAATAATTTTTTTAAGTTCAGTTTCTTTTTCTTTCAGCTCTTCGTTCAGTTCTTCAACCGAAGGCTTTAACTCTTCAATTTGAATTTTCAATTTTTCGCTTAATTCTTCAAGCGCAACATTTTCATTTTCCAGTTTATCAACTGTTTCTTCACCATGGTCAATTTCTTTTGTTAAAGCGTCATATTCTTTATTGTTCCGTACTTTATAAAGCTGGGCTTTAAATTTTTTCAGATTTTCATTCAACTTTTCAACTTCTTCTTCATTTGACTTCATTCTTTCAATTGAATTGTTTTTTTCTTTTTCCATGTTGTCAATTTGATCCTGCTTTTCTTTAATACGCGCAGTAAGGTCATTAACCGTTAATGGAAGATCACCCCTTAATTCCTCAAGCTGATCAAGCTGATCATCAATGGACTGGAGCTCGTACAATGCTTTTAATCGCTGCTCTATCAATTTATAACTCCTTATTTATTAAAAAACTTTACCGGATTTGTAGTCCCGGAATATTTATAAACTTTTGATTTCACTTTATTTGAAATAAAATATTTTTCAATTTTAGTTTTAACAGCGTCAAGAGAATGAACTTCGGTTTCATAATGTCCGGCGTCAACAAATAAAATTTTATTTTCGCCGTCCTGAAAAGAATGATATTTAACATCCGCGGTAACAAATGCATCCGCACCTGCAGCAACAGCGTTATATAGCATATCTGATCCGCTTCCTCCGCAGACCGCTACTTTATTAATTTTTTTTCCTGTCCCTTTGGAAAACCTCAGGTTTTTAGTTTTCAGGGAGTTACATATAAAATCAAGAAATTCATTTTGTGATAATGGAGAGTTTAATTCGCCGATTGCCCCTGCTCCGAAATTTGTGTTTTTATTTTTAAGAGGATAAATATCGTAGGCCGGTTCTTCATAGGGATGAACGCTCTTCATCGCATTAATAACTTTATCCAAATTCCATTTATTAACTACTACTTCAAATCTAATTTCAGTTACGGTTTCAAATTTCTGTTTTTTTCCCACAGCGGGATTTGAAAACTCTGACCCTTCAAATGTTCCGATTCCTTTATAAAAATTACCGCATTTTTCATATTCGCCTATTTTTCCCGAACCGGCCTGAAACATTGCCGATGCTACCTTGCCGGAAAAATCTTCCGGAACATAAACAACAACTTTATACTGATTTGATTCTTCATTTACTAAAAAATTAATGTTTTTTAAGTTAAGCTTTTCGGCCAAAACGAAACTTACTCCGCCTTTGGTAAAATCAAGGTTTGTATGCGCGGAATAAACGGTTAAATCGTTTTTAATAATTTTTTCAATCAGTTTTGCTTTATGGTCTTTTCCGGTGTTAATATTTTTAAGCGGTTTGAAAATGAGGGGATGATGAGTAAATATAAAATTACATTTTTTTAAGATTGCTTGTTCGAGAGATTTTTCGTTTAAATCAAGAGTTAAGAAAACGTTTTTAATATGATTATCTCCCGAACCAACCTGTATGCCGGGATTATCATTTTCCCAACTAGCCCCGGGCGGCGCCCACTCTTCGATATATTTAATTAAATTATTTATGAACATACACAAAAAAAAATGCACCCCTATTTTCGAAGTGCATTTATTAAATTCTTTAAATCCGGCCGTAGACCGGCAATTGTATTTTTACTAGCTTGTTTTTCAATATAACCATATACTATTTTCAAGGTTATTAATATAGATTATTTTCATTTCATTATCAATAATCTTGCCGAAATTAATTATTTTCCGGCGGATTTATCCAAACTTTGTCTTCTTTTATTAAATCAATTAATTCATCTACGGCCGATTCGGAATCAACACTTCTTTTTACGACATCTTTACCCCTGTATAATGTAATTTTACCGATTCCTGATCCCACATAACCGTAATCGGCATCCGCCATTTCACCCGGACCGTTTACAATACAGCCCATAATGCCAATTTTTACTCCTTTTAGGTGTCCGGTCCGTTTTCTTATTTTAGCCGTGACCTCTACTAGATCAAATAAAGTTCTACCGCAGGACGGACAAGCAATATATTCTGTTTTTGAAATTCTTACTCTTGCCGCCTGCAGAATTCCGAATAATGTACGATTAATAGTTTCAAACTTTTCCATGTTTTCTGCAAAATTTTGAACATTTAGCCAAACTCCGTCTCCAAAACCATCAATAAAAAGGGATCCCAAATCGGTAGCCGAATATAACATTAGCAGATTTGAATCCAGCGAATTATACTCTCTTTTAATTATAACGGGATTTCTAATTTCTCTATTTACAAAATCAAAAAATATTCTGCGCTGTTCTGCCATTGCATGAATATTTTCGGTTTCAATAACAAATACAACTTTTTCATTATTTATTAAACCGTTAAGTCTGTTTAAATCATTTATAGAAATAACAACAAAGTTCAGAAGAAATGATTTTTCACCGGCAGCATTAAATTCGTTTAAATTAAAAATCGGGAACCCTTTTGCTTTATTTGGGAGAGATTTCCATTTCTCATAATTATATACGGCTTTCATACTGTTGGGAATATGAAAAGGAAGATCATTATTTCCTAAGAATAAAAGATCGGCCGCCATATCGCCAATATTCCATTTATCCAGCTGTTCATTGTATTTTAATCCAATGCTTATAAAATCCGAATAATTAATATTTGTCTTTTCGGAAAAATCAGCAAAAACTTTCGGTGAATTACTGCCACCTATACCCGCAACCTCAAAAGTTTCCCGTTTAAAATATTCGAATGGTTTAGTAAATATTTTATCAATAGGTATTATTGTTTTATGATTTCCGCGGTTTTTATACCTTCCGGCCAAATCAATTGCTACCGGGGCTTCAGCTTCAGGCTCTTCGGTTAAAGAAACCCGCACAGTATCACCTAACCCGTCTTCTAGCAAGGCACCGATTCCTACCGCTGATTTTATTCTTCCGTCTTCGCCGTCGCCTGCTTCGGTAACGCCGAGGTGAAGCGGATAATTCATTTTTTCCGAAATCATTTTATTTACAAGAAGTCTGTATGCTTGAACCATTACCTGTGTATTACTCGCTTTCATCGATAGAACAATATCGTAATAATTTAAGTCTTCGCAGATGCGTACAAACTCAAGCGCCGACTCAACCATTCCCAAAGGAGTATCGCCGTAACGGCTCATAATTCTATCGGAAAGAGAACCGTGATTAGTACCAATCCTCATAGCGGTTCCGTATTCTTTGCAGATTTTTACAAGCGGTGAAAATTTCTCATAAATTCTTTCTACTTCTTCGTTGTATTGCTTATCAGAATATTCAATAATATTAAATTTCTTTTTATCAATATAGTTGCCCGGATTAACTCTTACTTTTTCAACAATCCGCGCAGCAACTTCAGCCGCGTTAGGCGTAAAATGTATGTCGGCAATCAACGGAACAGCATAACCGCGTTTACGTAATTCATTTTTTATATTTTCTAAATTCTTCGCTTCGTTAATACTTGGAGCGGTAATTCTTACATATTCGCATCCCGATTCAACCATTCTGATTGTCTGCTCAACTGTAGCAATGGTATTCATCGTATCTGTTGTTGTCATTGATTGTATACGAATAGGGTTTTTATCGCCAAGCGCGACATCGCCGATTTTTACTTCGCGGGTTTTGAATCTTGAGTATTCTGTTAAACTGTTGTTGTATTTTATTATTTCATCGACCATAAATATTACTCTTTCAGAATGATATTGTTAAACAATCTTTCTTTCACGATAGTTCTAAAATAATAATTAAAAATAATCTTTTACTTCAATTTGAAGTTAACAATCGCGTTTGCAAAATCAAGCGAAGAGGCGGAATCCTGTGCGGTTATAATGTTTTTTTGAATTACGACTGATTCATATTTATAATTAACTCCGCATTTTTCCAATTCTCGTCTGTCTTCAGGGTAACAGGTGGCATCCTTACCTTCAATTAATCCGGCCTTTGCTAAAATTACAGGAGCGCTGCATATAGCGGCGACAAGTTTTTTCTTGTCAAAAAATTTATTAGCTATTATATGAAGATTCTTTTTATCCCAGTATTTCTTCACTCCGCTTCCGCCGATAAAAATTATTCCCGCAAAATTATTTTCATTCATATTAAAAAATGAAACATCTGCTTTTACTTTAAGCCCTTTTTTGCCGATACAAAGCGAATTCGCGTCGGATGCCACAAATAGTTTAAATCCTGATATCTCAAGAATACGTTTTACGGTTAGATATTCGTCTTCGTTAAAATCTTCGGCAGGTAAAATTAAAAGCAGACTTCTTTTTATCACAAATAAATTTCTCTTTAAAATGTTTGTTAAATTTACTAAATCAAATGCTGACGTACAATCTGCAATTAATTTGAAAATGTTAATCCTTATTTTAGATTAATCATGATGAATTTTTAACTTTTTGTTCAATTGCGGAAATACTAATAAAATAGAATTAATTCCATTGAAGTTCATTTTTTAATATAATGCTGATTATAAAAAGTAGTATTAATAATTAGGATTTAATATTAATGAAAACAATCCCTTTAATATATATAAATACTAATCCCAAAGCCCTAAATGATTCTGAAAACTTCAGCATAAGAGAAGTTCAGAAAATTATATGTGGAAAAGATTTTGTTCAGGATACTCACAGGCATGATTTCTATTATTTACTGGTTTTATTGAAAGGCCGGGGTACACATACAATTGACTTTACTCCATATCAAATCAAAAAATATTCTATTTTTATTATGCGTCCAGGTCAGGTTCATAAAATAGTTCTTAAAAAAGGAAGCGTTGGTTATATTATACAATTTAGAAAAGATTTTTTCCCTACGGATGACATTAAGTCAAAAACACTTTTGAGAAGAACATGTAGTAAAACCCTTTGGCAATTAGATTCTGAATCATTTAAAAAACTATTTTCAATAATAGATGGGATATTGAAAGAAAGTGTTGAAAAAAAAGAGAAATATTCCGACGTAATCAAAGCAAGCCTGGAAATTTTCTTTATTGAATTACTTCGCAACAATGAACATAATCAAAATTCAGCTGAACGAAGATCAATAATCGACCGTCTTGAAAAATTCTCTGAACTTTTAGACAATCATATTCTTGTAAATAAACGGGCGTCCCAATATGCGAAAATGCTTAACCTTTCTCCGTATCAATTAAATACTATTACTAAAACTGCACTAGGTAAAACTAGTTCTGAACTTATTAATGAACAAATTATTCTTGAATCCAAACGTTACCTCCTTTCAACATCAAACCAGGTAAAAGAAATTGCGTATCATCTTGGATATGAAGATGTTTCATATTTCATCAGGTTTTTTAGAAAGCATACAGGACTTTCACCACAAGCATTCAGACAAAATTTGAATTAAGTCCTGTTAAACTTCGTTTTTGTCCTATCTCTCAGATTTATACACCTACTATCTTTGTCATAAATAAATTTAAAGAAAGGTAGTATTTATGAAATCAAAATTAAAATTAATCGCTTCTTTTAAAATCTGGATAGTTATCTACCCAGCTCTAACTCTGTTCCTTTATTTGTTTGGTGAACTTTTATCCGCTGTTCCATTATATATAAGAACCTTTTTAATGACTATTACACTAGTTCCACTAATTGTTTTTGTCGGAGTGCCTTTAGTTGATTCAATAATCCGCTGGTTTTCAACAGCTCGCGAAATCTTGGAGAAGCAATGATTGTATTAAAAATAATTGCAATTGGAATCGGAGCAACTTTATTAGTAGATCTTTGGGGATATGTTCAATCTCTATTTAAAATTAAATCTCTCGATTACCGTTTTGTCGGTAGATGGATTGCCGGTTTTCCCAACGGTAAATTTCGCCATGAAAATATTGTAAAATCACCTTCAATTCGTGGAGAATTATTGTTGGGGTGGACCGCACATTATCTCATTGGAATTACATTTTCCTTTCTGCTTATAATTCTATTCGGAACAAATTGGATTGACAAACCTGAAATTTCTTCAGCATTGTCTACTGGAATTATCTCACTTTTGGCTCCATTATTTATTATGCAGCCGGCATTGGGTTTCGGAATTGGATCATCAAAATTACCAAATCCAAATTTGAGAAGATTCAAAAGTTTTCTGACTCATTTAATATACGGTTTCGGGTTGTATTTATCGGCTTTACTTATAAATCAATTTTAAATCATTAAAATGGGTATACAAAATGAATTCAATTAATAGATTTGCTTCCTCTCCTAGAAGAATAGCTTTGACTGCGGGAATACTCTACCTGCTTACCTTTGTTTCTATTCCAACACTTTCACTCTATAATTCAGTACGTAATCCAAACTTCATAATTGGTCCCGGACCTGATACGGAAGTTATAATCGGCGCTATTTTAGAAATTGTTGTGGCTTTGGCTGGTATTGGTTCTGCAATAGCTTTGTACTCCGTACTTAAAAAACAGAATGAAGAAATCGCTTTGGCGCTTGTTGGAGCCAGAATACTTGAAGCCAGTACGATTTTCTTCGGGGTAGCTTCTTTACTTACAATTGTTGCCTTAAGACAAAGTGGAGTTGGCGCAGACGCTTTACCTGTCGGACAAGCACTGGTGGTATTATATGACAGGATTTTCTCAATTGGGCAAAGTTTAATTCCGGTAGCAGACGATTTACTTTTGGGCTACCTTCTTTATAAATCGCGGTTAGTCCCCCAAACCCTTTCGTTAATTGGAATAATAGGTGCTTTCTTTTTATTATCTTCGGATATTTCCCATCAATTTGGTTTAATTGAACAGCGTTCGACAATAGCGTTTTTGGCAGCAGTACCCGTGGCTTTTTTTGAATTTTCTCTTGGTCTTTGGTTAGTAATAAAAGGGTTTAATCACGCAGCACCTATAATAAAATCACTTAATGCAAATAATTAAGAATATGATTTATTAATCTTTCCCCAAAAGCAATAGAGTTAGTATTAAGAAGAGGGTCGCTGATCCACAATCGGCTACCCTTTTATGATTCTAAATTGTTATCTTAAATACCAGTTGAGATTATATCCTTCAGAAATATTAATTAAAATTTAAGGAGAATTGAAATTGAACATGTTTCATATTTTTCTAATAACAACTGCTTTCCTTTGTACTTTAGTCGCGGGATTTTTAATAGCTTTTTCTTTGGTGATAATGCCGGGAATAAGAAAACTAAGCGACAAAGAATTTTTAAAAACATTTAAAGCAATTGATAGAATTATTCAAGATCAGCAGCCTCTATTTATACTAATTTGGTTAGGCTCTATCTTATCTTTAATTATTACTGCCATACTTAGTTTTAGTGAGTTAGAAGGGATTGGATTAATTACAATTTTTACCGCGTTAATTTTGAATCTGTTTGGTGTTCATATACCTACAATTGTAGTTAATGTTCCATTGAATAATAAATTGCAAGCATTAGATGTTGATGCTTTAAATGAAGAGAATGCAAAAACTTCCCGAAGCAATTTTGAAGATCGCTGGAACCGTTGGAATATAATTAGAACTTATTTTTCATGTATCATTTCAATGTTACTGCTATTATTTCTTTTTTACTATAACATTGGATAACATTAATATATGAATTAAAAACTCATCGAGGATTTAAAAAGCTGCTTTTTTTGAAATAATTTAATACCTCAAATGAATAGCGGATGCAATCGGCTACCCTTTTATGATTCAAAATTGTTATTTTACAATTTGATTTACACAATTAATTAAGTAATTATTAAGTTAATGAATTTCGTGTCTTAGTGACTTCGCGGCTAAAATTTTTGCCGTAAAGCCACTAATTACACTAAGAATTAAAAGAAGCCGACATTGAGAATCTCTGAATCAAAAATAGATGAAATTAGAAGTACTGCCGATATAGTTGATATTATTTCAGGATATGTTCAGTTAAAAAAACGGGGAAAAAATTACATAGGTCTTTGCCCCTTCCACAACGAAAAAACGCCTTCTTTCACTGTAAGCAGCGAGAAGCAGATTTTTCATTGTTTCGGATGCCACGCCGGGGGAAATGTTTTTAAATTCCTGATGGATTATAAAAGCATTTCTTTTGTTGAATCAATTCAGGAAGTGGCTGAACAAATTGGCATTCCGCTGGAATTTGAAAAAGAGTATAAACCCGAAGAACAAAGTGAACAGGAAATTCTTTACGAAATAAATAATTTTGCGGCCAGATATTTTTCGAATAATTTATTAAAAAGCGACGAAGGTGGAACAGCGCGTAATTATTTAAAGAACAGGAATATAAAACCTGAAATGCAGAAGCTATTCGGATTAGGGTACGCGTTCCCCGAATGGGAACACTTTTTAGCATACGCAAAGGATAATAAAATTGATCTTAACAAAGCCAAACAATTAGGATTAATCGATACTCGCGACAACGGCACATACTACGATAAATACAGAGGCAGGGTAATATTTCCAATATTTTCAACCAACGGACGCGTTATTGCTTTCGGCGGAAGAATTATAACTAAACAGGAAAATACAGCTAAATATTTGAACTCCCCCGAATCTGTAATTTATCATAAAAGGAAATCGCTTTTCGGATTGTATCATTCAAAAGAAGAGATAAGAAAACTCGATAAAGCTATTCTAGTTGAAGGCTACATGGATTTAATAGCTCTTTTCCAGCATGGAATTAAAAATGTTGTAGCCTCCTCGGGCACCGCACTTACGGAAGAACAGGTTAAACTTCTATCGCGTTTTACAAAAAATATAATTGTACTATTTGACGCCGATGCCGCGGGACAGAAAGCCTCAATGCGAAGTATTGAAACATTATTAAAAGAAGATTTTGACGTAAAACTTGTTGCGCTTCCCGAGGGTGAAGATCCTGATTCGTTTGTAAATAAATTCGGCAAGAACGAGTTTGAAGAAAAGATTAAACAAGCAAAAAACTTTCTTGAATATCAAACCGCTCAGTTCGAAGCTATGGGCTGGCTTGAAGATCCTGCAAAACAAGCCGAAGCTATAAGAATATTAGTCCGTTCAGCCGCACTTGTTAATGATGAATTAAAAAGAAGCCTGCTTCTAAAATCTATTTCAAGAAAATTTAATATGAGGGAAAAAATTCTTGAAACGGAAATGAATAAAGTGCTTGACGAACTTAAACGGCTTGAGAACAAACCTGAAAGAGCGCCTCAAAGAAACGTTGAAAGTATGCCGGATGCGCATTTAAATCAGCAATCATCCGAGAACAAAGAGAATCTTTTTGAAAAAGAGATTATACTGCTTCTGCTTGAAGGAAACGAAAATATTACCGGATTTATATTTGATAATATTCAGCCGGATGATTTAAGTAATCCGTTTTATAGAAAACTAGCGGCGGAAATTTATAAACTTTATTTGGATGACGTAGTTTCTACCGCTGAAATTATTGAAAAAATTGAAGATGAAGAATTACGGAATTATGCTTTAAAAATGTCTATTGGACAAGTTACCATAAGCAAAAGATGGGATGAACTTTCGCACAGCGGAAAAATAGACAAACAATTTGCAAAACATACATGCGACGTAGTTAAAAAATACAAAATAATGAAAATAGACGAACAGGTAGAAGCTAACAATAAAAAAATAAACTCGGTTACCGATGAAAAAGCTTTAATGGAACTGATGAAGCTGAATAATGAACTTCAAACCGAAAGAAAAGCTGTGTTAAGTTACGACGAATTAAGCGCATTCAATTTATAGAGTAATTATGATAAATAACCCTAACATTTACGAAATCAATACAAGAGTCTGGATAAGACAGTTTGATACGCTCGATAAGCAGGCATCGTTTGATGATATTCCTGCTGCTTATTGGGATGATCTGAAAAATAAAGGAATCGATTACGTTTGGCTGATGGGAATTTGGAAAACCGTTGAAAGTACTGTTGATAAATACTGCTTTGAAGAAGGACTAATAAACGAATATTCTAAAGCTTTAAAAGATTGGAAACGGGAAGACGTAATAGGATCGCCTTATTCAATTGATTTATACGACGTAAACCCGAAGCTGGGTAATCTTAAAAGTCTTCACAAAATAAGAACAGAGCTTAATAAACGGAAAATGAAATTGATTCTGGATTTCGTGCCAAATCATTTCAGCGCTCACAGCTCCTTAATAAAACAAAACGTTTCATTGTTTTTATCGACCAACGAAAAATATTTTAAAGAAGATCCTCATACGTTTTTTAAACCGGAAAATGAAAATATTGTTTTCGCGCACGGAAGAGATCCTTTTTATCCGGCATGGCAGGATACTATCCAGGTAAATTATTTCAGCGTCAAAGCAAGAGAGTTTATGATAAAAACTCTTATAAATTTAACAAAGTTCTGCGATGGGGTCAGATGCGACATGGCTATGCTGGCTCTTAATAATGTATTTAAAAATACTTGGGGAGGCGTGCTTGCTAACAACGGCTATGAAACACCTAAAGATGAATTTTGGAAACTGGCAATTGAAATTGTAAAAAATACATGCTCTAATTTTTTATTTATAGCCGAAGCATATTGGGATCTTGAATATGAGCTTCAGCAGCAGGGATTTGATTTTACTTATGATAAAAAATTAACGGATAGATTAAAAATCAGTTATGTCCCGGAAATTAAAGACCATCTTCAGGCACATAAAGATTACCAGCGGAAATTAATTAGATTTTTAGAGAACCATGACGAAGAAAGAGCGGCTAAAATTTTCGGGAAAGAAAAATCTCAAGCGGCGGCCGTAATTGCAGGAACGGTAACAGGAATGCATTTTTATCACGACGGACAATTTGAAGGGAAAAAAACAAAACTTCCGGTCCAGCTTGGCCGTGAACCCAAAGAACAGTTATGTGTTTCTCTTAAAACTTTTTACGAAAAATTTCTTGATATAACAAACCGCGATATTTTTAAATACGGCGAATGGGAAATGCTTAAACCTGTTCCTTCATCCGAAAAAAATGGGACCTATAATAATATTCTTGCGTGGACATGGAAATATCTTAATGAAAAAAGACTTGTTGTAATTAATTATGCAGATACTGTTTCAACCTGCTGGCTTAAACTCGATGTGAGAGGTTATCCCGAAGAATTTGCATTAATTGATCTGCTTTCAGATAAGGTATATAACCGTTCAGCCGAAGAAGTACATACAATAGGTTTATATATAGAATTGAGAAATTATAACTGCCACATTTTCGCGTATTAAAATGACAAATAAAACCGCGGTTATTATTCCGGCATTCAACGAAGAAAGCTCTATTGCTAAAGTAATTTTTGATATACCTAAAAATATTGTCGATGAAGTGATTGTTGTAAACAACAATTCAACAGATAACACAGCAGCGGCAGCCGGCAAGGCAGGGGCTACTGTTCTATCCGAAACATTTCAAGGTTACGGTGCTGCTTGTTTAACAGGAATTGAATACTGCAGAAATAAGAATTTTGATATAATCGTTTTTTTGGACGGTGATTACAGTGATTATCCTGAAGAGATTCCGCAATTGTTAAAACCAATTGTTGAAGACGGTTTCGATTTTGTAATCGGAAGCAGGGTGCTTGGAGAAAGAGAAAAAGGCGCGCTTCCGTTTCAATCACAGGTAGGAAGCATTATTGCAGGTGTATTAATAAACTTTTTCTGGAAAGTTAAATACACAGATCTTGGTCCCTTCCGCGCAATAAAATTTAATAAACTATTAGAAATGCAGATGCTGGACAAATGGTACGGCTGGACTGTTGAAATGCAGATTAAAGCGGCGCAAAATAAATATAAAATTAAAGAAGTACCCGTAAAATACCGTAAACGGATCGGCAAATCAAAAGTTACCGGGACCATTAAAGGGACAGTAATGGCCAGCATTATAATTTTAAGCACAATATTTAAATTCGCATTTAAAAAACATTAATCTTTCCTTCAAATTTTTTGTTATAAAAAATTAAACCTATATGCCCTTATATTCTGTTATAATACCGACGTTAAATGAAGAAGAGAATTTAGAATTACTTCTAAATCATTTAAGAAGTTTTGATGAAGATATTGAAATAATAATATCAGACGGCGGCAGCAGAGATAATACTATAAAAATTGCGGAAAGTTTTAATGTAAAAATTTGCCGCTCTTCTCCGGGAAAAGGTTTACAGTTAAACGAGGGAACAAAATACGCGGAAGGAAAAACATTGATTTATCTGCACGCCGACACTTTTTTACCGCAAAATTCTTTTATTTTAATTAATGACTTTTTTTGCAACAGCCATAATAAAATAGCCACTTTCAAATTAAGTTTTGATACTGAAAATTTTTTAATGAAGTTATATTGCCGGGCGACAAAATTTGATACTATATTTACTACATTCGGTGATCAAGCAATAGTGATAGAGAAGGAATTTCTGAAAAGTCTGGGAGGTTTTCCAAATATTAAACTTTTTGAGGATGTTGAACTTTTTAGAAATGCAAGAAAAGTAGCTCCCATTTATAAATTTCCTGCTGCTGTTATTACATCGGGCAGAAGATTTTATAAAAAGGGAATAATTTTAACCCAGCTGTTTAACATATATTATTTTACTTTATATTTAATGAAAGTTAATCCCGATAAAATTTATGAAAAATATTTTGGCAAATGACGATAACTCCGCCGTAATAATTTTCGCGAAAATGCCGGAACCCGGAAAAGTAAAAACCAGGCTTGCATCCGATCTCGGCAATGATTTAGCAATTGAGTTTTATAAATATAACGCGGCGTATATTTTTGAAGAACTTTCGCAATTGAATAAACTTGGCATCGATTGTTATTTGTTTTACGGAATTGACAATAATGTTTCGGAAATAAAAAAATGGGTTAACAAAAATTTTATTTATAAACCGCAGACCGGCGGTGATTTGGGAAACAAAATGAGCGATGCATTCCAAACTGTATTTGCTCACGGGAAAAATAAAGTAATAATTATAGGCACAGATATCCCGGATTTATCAAAAGATATTTTGTTAAACGCTTTTAATCAACTTGATAATAGTGATTTTGTAATTTCGCCTTCGCACGACGGAGGCTATAATTTTTTAGGAATGAAAAGTTTTTACCCTGAGGTTTTTCAAAATATAAAATGGAGCAGTGAAGAAGTTTTTCCGAAAACAATTAGACAGATTAAAGAGCTTGGTTTAAGTATAAAAGTAGAAGAAAGCCTTATAGACATTGATGATAAAATTGATTTGATGACATGGCTTTCCGAACCGGGTATTGGGAATGTTCAACTTAAAAAGATTATGAAAAAATTATTGATTAATTAACTTAGTATTCTTTGGGAATAACTTTGCAGACTTTGCGAGAAACAATTTCACTTTTCAACCGGCAGGCATGTTAAAAGAACGCTAAAAATACGAAAGGGATGAAATGAAAATATTAATCCTGTTTTTTTTAATTCTTACCAATATAACGACTGCTCAAAAAGAACGGCATAAATTATTCACAGAAATCTTAAATGATTATGTGGTTAACGGATTGGTAAAATATAATGAGATGAAAGGGGATGAAAGATTAACTAAATACATTGACGAACTGCAAAGAGTTAATCCCGAAAACATTGCTGACAAAAATGATAAACTCGCATTTTGGATGAACGCTTATAACGCTTTCACCTTAAAATTAATAGTGGAGAATTATCCCGTCGAAAGCATTAATGATCTGCACACCGGCGGATTAGTTATCGGACAGATTTTAGGCAAAACTGTCTGGCATAAAGAATGGATAAAAATTGGGAATAAAACCTTATCATTGAATAATATTGAACACGATATAATTAGGAAAGAATTTAACGAACCGAGAATCCATTTTGCTCTTGTGTGCGCTGCTTTAAGCTGTCCCCCGCTACTTTTTGAAGCTTATGAAGGTTTTAAACTTGATGAACAATTAGAAAATCAATCAATAAAATTTTTTAACGATGAATCAAAAAATCAGTTCGATTTAAAAACAAAAACCGCTTCACTTTCTAAAATTATGGATTGGTACGATGATGATTTCGGCAGCAATGATGAAGAAATATTATTATATGTATCACGATTTCTGACTGAAGAAATATCAATAAATATAAAGGAAAGTTTATCGGATTGGGAAATTAATTACCTCAGCTATAGCTGGGATTTGAACGAGGCAAAGAAATAATTTATTCTTTTAATTCTTCAAAAATATTTGTACCGGTACCTTCTCTGGTTTCCCATTGGAAATGTTCAATAATCTGAATTCTTCCATCCTCTAAAATTTTAACTTCACAATAAGATTTGCCGCCGTCAAGCATTCCGTCTGTCTGCAATTGAACATATCTAAATTCAAGCTTATCATTTTCCAACTTGCCTATTAAATAACCGGTTTTAATTCCTCCTCCGGAATATTCAGCGATAACAATATTTTCAGTCTGCTTGAAATTAAAATACGTGTCTTTATTTACTACGCCTATTCCATCGGTATGCACAACATTCATTTTAATGTTGTTTAAAAATAATTTATCCCCCATTGGTATTTCCTTTCATAATTCTTTATACATTACATAAGCATCAACATAACCAAGTTTTTTATGATTAAATGATTTCGGTAAAGTGCCGACTATTTCAAAACCGCAGCTTTCCCAAAGTTTTACAGCACCTTTGTTTGTGCTTACAACAAGATTATACTGAATTGCTTTATATCCTAACATTTTTGCTTCTTCCAAAGAATGCAGACACATTGATTTTCCGATTCCTTTTCCTCTCTCTTCGGCACTTACAATATATCCCGCGTTGCACACGTGAGAGCCGTGACCGGGCTGGTTGGGTTTAATATAATATGTTCCTAATATTTTGCCGTCCTCAACCGCGACATAAACAATTTGTATGTTCTTCATCCAAATATCAAAAATTTCACCGCGGCTTAAATTACCGGGGAAAACATATGTGTCGCCGTTTGCAAAAACTTCGGCAACCAACGGATAAATATATTCGAAATCGCTTTTGCCTGCTTTTCTAATCTGCATTTGCTCTCAATTATTAATTACTAAGCTCAATAAAATTTTTTCTTATTTCTTCGGGAATACACGGCCTTCCTTTTTCATTTATTCCAGTGCCGAATACTTTCGCGTTCATGACTAATTTTCTATCCGGTCGTTTATAAATTGTTTGATTAAAACAAAAACACAGCGGAGAAATTTGTTCAAAATTTACTTCAATGCTAAATTCATCTCCGCTTCTCAATGGACTTTTATAATCAAGCTCTGTTCTAATAACAACAAGATTGATCTTTTTTTTTGAAAGTTCAGCGAAACTTATTCCCCTGCTTAATAAAAATTCATGTCTCGCATGTTCTAGATAATTTAGGTATACAGCATTATTAACGATACCCTGAATATCACATTCATAATCTCTTACTTTAAACTCTAGCGAAAACTGACAATCATTCATTCTAACAATCCTGTCTTTAGTTTAATCGGGAAATATTTAAAATCTTCAACCAATTAAAACAATATTTTTTTCAAAAAACTATTTTGACAAATATTTTATAACTATAAATAGGTAATTAATAAATAATCTGAAAAAGTTATAAACCAGGATATGTTAATTATTCCAATCAACCGGACCTTTTTCAAATCTTTCAGCAAATCTTTTAAGAACAACGTCTTTCCATGCTTTTTCGAAATACATAAATCCTTTTTCCCAATCCTCTCCTTCTCCCCATCCTGATTGGGTAAAAACGACCTTTGTTTTATTATTTCCCAAATCCTCAAACCGCAACATTACAATTGTTTTCTGATTATCCCTTAAATCGGGAAGTGACGGCGGGAAACCCCAGGTAAAAGAGAACATTTTATTTTTCTGAAATGAAATTACAATTTCATCTTCCGCTCCTTTGGAACCGGGTGGATTTTCCGGGAAAAAATGCACACGGTATTTTCCCAAAAGTTTTAACTCGACTTCACATTCAGGCGCAAAAAAAGTCTGCATTCCTTTTTTTGTTGTCCATGCATTATATGCATCTTCAATGCCGGCATTTACAGTTATTTCTTGAATTATAATTTTGTTATTCTGATCGGTCATATTATTCCCCCTTATTGATATGACAAAAAGCAAAAAAAATATTAAAATTAAATTTTTCATATTTACCCCATTTTATTAATTTAATTTATTCATCAAGACAGGTAATAATTATTTGACATTGCTCAGCTAGTTTATTTTAAATCGCCCGGAATTAAGGAATACATAAGCGCATCTTTTGAAATTTCATTTGAAAAAATTCTATTCCTTAAAATACCTTCTTTAACCGCGCCCGCTTTTTCGGCGACTTTGATACTAGCAATATTTTCCGGTTCCATAAAAATTTCTATTCTTCTTAATTCAAGTTTTTCGAATCCGAATTTCGCGGCCAATTTTACGGCTCTTGTTGTAGTCCCTTTGCCGGTAAATTCTTTTTTTATCCAATAAGTTACGTTTGCCAGTTTATGCAAATGATTTATATGGTTTAAAACACATTCACCAATATAACTTCCTGATTCTTTTTCAATAATTGCGAATGGGAATTCAATTTTGTTATCCCAATTCTTATTGTAAGCGACATACCAAAGTAAGTTCTGCGTTTCGGTGTAATCAGGTCTGCAGAACGAAAGCCATTTGGAAATTTCCTGCAGGTTATCTTTTATTGCCGAATACCTGTTAAGAAGATCTTCTTTGTTATACTTCCGCAGAATTATATATCCGTCTGAAATTTGAGAATCCATTTTAATCTCTAATGACATTAAGTAAACAATTTTTTATTTCGCGGAAAATACAAAAAAAAAGGGACAGTAATAAATTAACCGTCCCTTTATAAAATCAAAATATTACGCTATTAATTTTTTTTTCGGAATATCGAGGAAAGACCAAGCACAATTATAATTAAAACAACTATGCCCAGTATATATACCCAAACAGAAAGTTCTTCTGTGATTACTTGAGCTTTCCAATTCGCAATGCGGCTTTCAATAGTATCCTTTTGAGATTCTTCAAGCATTTTATGCTCAATTAATATCGGGACCCAATTAGGCTGTATTTGGCCGAACCATAATGTATCTGAAAATGTATAGTATATATTTTCCGATTCGGCTGCTTTTTTAATGCCGATATTTTTAATTTCATCTTCTATAAAACCGGTTACTCTATCGGTGAACTCTTTGCCGTTTTCATACGCGGATAGTTTGATATTTTTTTCTTTAAAAAGTGAATTTATATTTCTCCAAATTTGAGTATTAATTTCATAATTCCATTGGGAAAATTTCGCATCAATCCTTTCAAGGGAGGCAGTCCGGTCGGCTCTGTTCAAATACATTTCCGTTAATTTAGGACCAATTTGTTTCCATGTTTTTGAAAAGCGGTTATATTTTTCCTTCAAATCCGAAAGGTCATCGGCTCTTAATTGGCTTACTTTTATAAATTCTATATTATCGGATATAGTTCTATCAATATTATAAAACAGGTTGTTATATTCTATCTTCTTGTCAAATGATAATCTTTCGGCATCGTTAAGTACAAACGGATGACTCACAAACTCGGCAAGAAGGCTGTCGATAATACCAACAACAATTTCATCTTTTTTTCTAAGATTGGATCTTAACTGATCGGTTAATCTTTGAAGCGACTGAATTGCCGCCGCGTCCTTATTATGCAAATCCTCCAAATCTTTAATCTTTTCAAGCAGGGTTACGTTCTGTCTGTCCAATAATGTGATTCTGTCTTTTAATCCAATAACTTCTTCCTGCAAATCGCTGATCTGAGAAAAATCTCCTCTACGGGTTTCGAGCGCGGCAACCAGGTTGTTAATAGAAGAATTAAAGTTAAGCGGGTACAGGCTGTTGTCAAGCAGCTGAATATCGCCTGCAAAATCACCTTTTAGTTTTATGATTTCATTTTCAATAGAAAAACAATCATCCAATCCGTCAGCGTCTTTAATACTATTTTCAATCTGTTTATATCTGTTTTTAAAGTTTTCAACTTTCTCAAAATCGGATTGAGCAATTAAAAAATTCGTAAAAAAAAGTAAAAATAAAATTGCATTTGATAACTTATATTTTGGGTTTTTCATAATTACCTCTTCACTATCCCTTTGCTTGTTATTTCATAAATGCTTTCGCCTTCAATTAATTCTATATATGTATTTCTTTGATTCAGTACGGGATTTTGCATTCCTTCATTTATAACAAAAAAACTTTTCTCAAGATTTAATGAACTGTTCTCCGCGCTGAACATATAAACATTTTTAAACCCCATCGCGGTAATAAAATAATATCCTTCATTATTTCTTATTAATCTTATTTCTTTTGAGTCGGCGTTTGCCGAATCTCCAAATTCAGCTTGGAATAAAGGAACAACATTAAATGTTAATGAATGTCTTTGTTCTTCCACTATTCCGCTTGCATCAGATTTTAATACATTTTCAAGCGGCCAGCCGAAATTAACCGGTTTAAGCGTTAGGGATGAACAAGCCGCAAAAAGCGGAATGATTATAGCCGTAATTAAAAAATATTTTTTCATAAAGTCTCCTGTTTGTATAAAGTAAAAATAATCAAATAACTTTCCTCAAATGAAATAATAAATTTAATTTTGCAATCATTTTATACTATTAATAAAAAAAAACCTCAAATTTTGTCAATATTTGAGGTTATAAATTTCTGCCAAAATTGTGTTTACTCTTTTTTGTTACTAATCTGCCAAATAATATTCTATATGAGTTACAACTCTCACTTTTTTTATGTAGGAAGTTTTGCTGTCCCTGTCATAAATTGAAAATAGTCCCTGAGTCGCACTTTTAATTTTACCCAATTCGCTTTGAGAATCTTTAGCGAATTTTTCCGCTACGCTTCTTGCGTCCTTTGTAGCTTCTTCAACCATTTCGGGTTTAATTTCATTTAATTTTGTAAATAGAAATTCAGGACGCGCATTATAATCATCTTCTGAGATTACGATTCCTTTTTTAATTAAGTCTGATATTTCACTCATTGAATTTCTTACAAGTTCCACATTATTCGAATACACCGTTATTGTAGAAGTCGCCAAATACCTGAAATCAATTTGTCCGGGCTGAGAATATCTATCGGCCTTTCGGTCTATAATATTTACAGGTGAGATAGTAACTTCGTTTTCTTTAAATCCTTTCCCGTTTAAATATTTCATAACAACTCCGGATTTTTCATCCATCACACTATACAGGTCCGATAAATTGTTTGAAACTTCCTTAAATGAGATAGGCCATATTGCAATATCGGCATTTACTTCTCGCTCTGATAATCCTTTTACTGTTACAAAACGCTCCGAAGCTTTTATAAGGTAAGCGCTGTGCGATACAAAATATCCTAGTACGGCAAGTCCGAGAAAAATTGAAAGTCCCAAAATGGCCGTGTTTATAGTTTTTTTATCCTGCATTATTACCTCAATTATTTTATTCTAAAGATAATATATTATTTAATACTTCTTCACTTACATTTAATAAATCGGAAGCGGGAAGTCTTTCGGTTAATGTTTTCCAATTTTTATCTTTGGTGAAAATATCTTTAAACAACGGGAAAGAATCCTGAATTTTTCCGGCATTAGCAAGAGCAACCGCATACCAGTATTTTATTTCAAGATTTTCCGGGTAAGCTTTCATAGCGGATTCGTATTCTTTTTCAGCGGCGTCAAAATCATTTTTTTCAATAGCCGAATCTCCTTTATTCATATGAACATAAGCGTTATGAACATTAAGCAGCCGTCTCATCTCTTTTATTGGGTTTGAATGATCCGCAATTTTAAGATTCAGTATTTCATCTTCCCAAATATTCCCCGAAGAATTACCTTTTACAACAATCATTGCAGCCGATTGTTTACCGCGGATATCGCCTCCTTCTTTCTGCGCGGCTTCGAGGGCTGCCATCATTCTTTCGGCCAAGGCGCCATTTGTGTTTTTAAATGCTTGGGCCATAGAAGACCAAACTTTTTCGCTAAGCATTAAATTAGCCTGTACTGAAAAATTTTCCTCATTTATACTTCCGGCCGCGTAAATACATTTTTGTCCTGTATATGATGCCGAGTTTCCGAATTTATCAACAACACCCAATTGTCTGAAATCCCTACCGTCATCAGATTCGATCAAATCATCTACAACTTCCTGAGCGGTTTTACCCAGTTTTAAAAGTTCAAGTCCGCGCGGTCCGAACGAAGCATTTGTAAAAGATTGCGTGGCTATTGCACCTACTCCGGCTTCAGCCCAGCTTACGCGTGAGCCTACATTAAACCAGTGAGTTTGAACCGCCACACCCATTTCACCAGTTTCAGGATCACGCGCAACAATTGAGTATGTATGCGCTAATTGACTAGGAAATTGATTCTGCGCGGCAATATAATCTGAAAACAATAAAATAATTATAACAACAGTAAAAAAATAATTTTTCATTCTTCACCAATTTTTATTAAAATTTCTTTTTTGATATTCTTATTGAGTCATTTTTATTATCAATAATAAATATTTCTCCGTAATAGTCTGTTAGCCACAAGTTGTTATTAATTGTAAAATTAAATTCGTCGAATTTTTCCTTTTTTAAGCCAAGCTTTATTAAAAAGTAAGGAATAATATTAGAATGACTTACTATTAATACAGAACTACCGCTGCTATAAATTTTCGATAATGAGTCCAAAAATGTACCTATAAATGAAGTATCGCTGCAAGCTTTTTCAATCTTTATCTCTAAATTTTTACTCTCTGAAATATAATAAGCTGTCTGCAAGGTTCTTGTTAAAGCACTGCTGTAAACCGCAGTTAAATTTATACTTTCAAAATATTTTTTAAGTCTTTTAGAAGTGTTTATACCGGTTTCGTTTAATGGTTGGTAATCGGTTAAGTTAGACTGCCATTTTTCGATTTTTTCCGAGTGACGGACCAAATATATTTTCGGTTGCCCGAATATTTGAAAGCTCGAAACTATAAGAATATAAAATACAAATCCGGAAACTTTATTTAAGCGCATCAAACTTTTTCCTTTTAATTTATATTACTGTAATTCTGATGCGGTATATGGTTTTGAAAGCAGATCTTCAAAAATTTTCCATTTTTTTGCCGGTTCATCCGAATCCGTAATTTTATTCTCAATATATTTTTCGACCAATACTTCTCCTAAATTATAATTTATAACATAACTTTGGTATTTTTTACTAAACCTTAAATTCTGCTCGGCTCTTTCACGTGTTTTAAGTTCATACTTCATTATCCACTCAATAAAATCCTCATCGCTGAATTCACCGTTAATCAAATTCCTGGTAGCAGCATTTCCAGCAAAACTAAGCTTGCCAACCAAATCCATTATTTTATAAAACTCTTCCGTTTTAGAAACATCCAATCCGGCTAGCGGGAATAATACTTCTTTTTCAAATTTAATTTTTTCTTCTTTTGAGAAAGCGACATTTACACCGTAGTTGGCCGAACCTTCAGCAATGAATGACTGAGGACTGAATAAATTATAAATTGAAAACTCAATCCATTTTAATTCATTCAACAATTTTTTCTCAAACAATAAATTATAAATGTGATGCCCCGGATAACCTTCATGAGCGGCCAAATCAAGCGCGCCGTCAATATATTTAGGGTTATCGGTATTTACCTGAATTAGACTATAATAATTTCCTTTGTACCAGTTATAAGCTCCCCATGGTTTATCGGAAACATATTCGATTGAAAAATTTTCATTTTCGGGAAGATCAATAAATTCTTTTGTCCTTCTTCTGCATTCATCAATCGCGGCGGTGAATACATCATTTAATTTGTTTTGAGGAATAATAAACTGACTTCTGAAATTATTTAATCTATCGCCCAGCTTGCCGAAACCGGGCAGCAATTCATTTAATTCCTCTTTAACACCTTCAAAATATTCCTGCGTTTTTTCAGGTACCACAACATCAAATAATAATTTTGTCTGCTCATCGAATGAGATTTTTTTCCCGCCTACAATTTCCATTCTGGTTTTTACCGCAATAGTCTGTTTAATTAAATATTGATGGCGTAAATTCCAGAGTTCATCGAAACCGCTTGTATTAATATTTCTTAGTTGTTTCAAAATTTCTTCAGCTTCTTTAATTAAACTTTGGGAATCAGGTTTAATGTTTCCGGACGGTCTCCATTCCTCAGGACCATGATATGCGTCAACAAAATCGGGATCCAGCACCCCGCATTTTAAGGAAAGTTTAACATAATCTTCTGCTAAATTATTAATCATTTTTTTTGAATCTTCTTTAGGCGCACATGATATAAAAAATACAAAAACAATAATTATTGAAGCAGATTTTAATTGACTCATATTTCCCCCCGGTATAATTGCATATGTTTTATAAATAATAAATCATATTAATAATTTGCGGATGATAATTCAACGAATCAGTTTATTTATAAAAAACAATATTGGTGACTGAAATCACCCAGGAAAAAGTTCTTTATGAAATAATAAATTACAATTCATATATTAAATACATAAATAAAATCATGCCTGATTGAGCGTTCTATAGTATCATTATCTAACATATAAATTACATATACATAACTATTTATTCATAAGTTAGGAGGAATAATGAGATATATTCTTATACTCATTCTCGTTGCCAAAATTACACTAGCTCAAGGCGGCATTATTTGGCAGAAATTAAATACCGAACTACCGGCAAATGGATTTTCATGGAGTACTCCCTTAATAATGGATCATAAATTATTCTGGGCTGGTCAGGATAAAGCATTCGCGGCTTTGGATGAAATTACAGGAAGTATTATTTGGATTGATTCAGTAAATTTCCCTTTGGGTACATATGACAGCCCGGTAGGGTTTGAAGGTAAGGTTTTTATTAGCAAAGGTGATGCATGGTCTGATCCTGGGCAGAATGCTCTTTACGCTCTTGACGCTGAAACCGGAAACATTGTTTGGCAGAAACCGGGATTGACTATTTTTAACCGTTCTTCAAAACCAATTCATACTTCTCATGAAACAATATTTATTGCTTCTACCGATACCCTTTACTGCCTTAATATTAATGACGGATCGGTTGTTTGGAAAAAAGACGGTTTGTTTTCAAATCTTTTAATTGACAACAGCGGTACTAGACTATTTGCCTCAAGAAGAGAATCCGCAATGGTTGAAGTACTTAATCCGTTAAACGGAGAGCAATTTTGGTATCTTACATTACCGGATGATGAAAACTTTATACATGGAATGGCTTTTACAAGCTCTATAATAAAAGACTATTTGATATTAGCGCCCGACTGGAATTGGAATGTTGATACTCAATATGTATACTGTATTGATGTTCAAACAAAAGAAATTATATGGAGAACAGACAAAATCGGACATACCGGTAATGGTGCAAGTCCTGTAATAATGGATCTGATGGTATTTGCTGGGACACAAAAATCCTCATCGGATACATCCCAAAATATTGTTGCTTTTAATTTATCAGACGGAAATATTGTTTGGGAAAAACCGGTTAGAGGGAGCGGCGCTACTAATACACCTTACGTAATTGCGCTCGATGGAAAAGTCTATTATGAATATAATATGAACAACGATTATTTTGTCGTTTGCGCCGATGCCGCAACTGGAACTGAAATTTGGAAGTCAAAACCTGAAGGTAGTTTTGAATGGTGGCCAATTTCATGGGGCTCTCCTTTATTGTATAATAATCGATTATTTATGCCCACGGACGGAGGAGGTATTTATTGCTATGATGCCGGACAAGTAAACGGTTCTTGGTTAATGGTCAGCGGAAATGTAAACGCAACTAATTCATATTCTCCTGATCTTATAACTAAGGTTGAGAAGGATGAAAATGTAATCCCTTCTGAATATAACCTCGAACAGAATTTCCCGAACCCGTTTAATCCAAGTACAAATATTTCATTCGTCATTCCAGAAGAGGGATTTGTAAAATTATCGATTTATAATTCTATTGGTGAAAGAGTTGCGGTATTAGTAAACAATAATTTATCCGCCGGAAAATACATAAAAGATTTTAACGGTGAAAAATTATCAAGCGGAATTTATTTTTATTCTCTTGAAGTAAACTCAAAAATAATTACTAAAAAGATGATGCTTTTAAAATGATAGAATCCTTTTAATAAAAAGCGCGGGGCAGCCCGCGTTTTTTATTATATAATTATATTAAAATATTTTTTTAACATTTCTAAATATTCTTTTTCGTCTGGCAGAATTGTTTCAGCCTTTGTGCCGTTTTCTGTAATAATTATTTTTAAGTCACTTATTGTAATGCGTCCTTTTTCAAAGGCTTTTGAGCATATCCTCTTTTGAGTAAAATGGGAATCGGGCGATGTTTGATGGTAATTACACATAAACTGGAAATTATCAAACTTTTCTTCATCAACACTAAACAAATAACTTTCTTTAAATATTATTCCGTCCGGCGACTTTAAAAGTTTATAATAGTTCTTATCATATTTAATGATTTTGAAATATCCGGTTTCATCTTTTTGTATTATTCCTGTTTCAAACTTCAACGGCTCTAAAAAATTATCCCCGAATCCCACATCTGCTAAATATTCATCGCCATTAATATCTACAATTAACGCCATATGGTCGTAATCGGGTCCCGGTATTTGTTGATTATTATAAACACGCGCGTTTATCATTTTAACCTTAAATCCCAATTCGATTAAAAACTTATAAAACAATCCGTTTAACTCGTAACAAAATCCGCCACGGTTGTTATTTAAAATTTTCTTTTCAATAAGATCGAAGTCTAATATTATTTTATTGTTGTAATGTATGTCCAGATTTTCAAACGGAATATTATAAAGATGATTTTTATGAAGCAGTTTTAGATTTGTTAAATCGGGATGAGTTACGTTTTCTATTTTTAATCTTTTTAAATATTTTTTAGCATTCATAATTTTAAAATTTTATTTCAGTAAAAGCATTTTACGCGACGCTGAAAAATTCCCGGCGGTCATTTTTATGATATAAACTCCACTAGCAAAACCGGAACCGTTAAATTCAACTTCGTAATTTCCCGGTGATTTTGTTTCGTTTACGAGCGTTGTTATTTCGTTTCCCAAAATATCGTATATTTTTAACGTAGTAGTGGGCGCAAAGTTTGCGTCAACTACGGGAATTGTGAATTTAATATTTGTAATAGGGTTAAACGGATTCGGGTAATTCTGCGATAGCGTAAATTGGTTTTTTAATTCTTGATTTTCTTTTATTTCCGTAATCTGATTCAAATTAAATTTCCACATTGAACGCCCAAAGGTTGCGGCTACTAATGTTCTTGTTGGATTATGCAAAGTTATATCAGTTACAGGTACATTCGGCAAATCTGTTCCGAGTAAATTCCAATTAACGTTATCATTTGTATAAAATACTCCCGCATCGCTTGCCGCATAAAGTACCGATGTATTATTTGAATCTACTATTACATCATTTAACGGAATTTCAGGCAGATTTCCTGAAATGTCTTGCCATGAATCTCCGGCATCTGACGTTTTAAAAATATGAGAAAGATATTCATCCTGCCTGTAACCGGATAATGTAACATAAGCTATGTCTTTAATAAAAGGGTCAGCCACAATCCGCGTAACCCATCTTAACGGCAGCGAAGTCGATATTTGTCTCCAAGTTGTTCCTTCATCTTTTGTAACCCAAATATTTCCGTCATCGGTGCCGGCGTAAATATAATTTGAATCAGAAGGCGCAACTGCAATTGTAGTGACGGTTCCAAAGGTCACATTTCCGAAATGTGGATCGGCCAGAGGCGGACTAATTGATTTCCAGGACACGGCTCTGTTTATTGATTTATAAACTCTGTTAGAGCCATAATACAATGAAGCCGGATTCTGCGGATTAAAAACAACAGGCGTGTTCCAGTTTTTAGGTTCGCTAAAATTTATACCCGATGTAGCATTAAAAAAATTAAATCCGCCGTCAACCGATCTTAAAAGATTACCGTACTGACTTTCTCCATATACAAAATTGTTGTCTTTGGGATCAACCAATACGTGAAATCCGTCTCCTCCTGTAATAGGCTCCCAATCGTCAAGTTTTCCGGTTAAAGTTCTAATCGTAAAATTATCCTGCGTTCCGCCGTAAAGTCTTTCAGGATTTTGATAATCTATTTCGCAAGTATAAAATTGAGTAACAGGCAGACCGAAAGCTTTTGACCAGCCGGTACCGGCGCTTTCTGTTTTAAATATTCCGCCGTCATTACCCAGAATTATAAAGTCTTGATTCTGCGGATGAATATACATTCCGTGCTGATCTACATGAACTCCTCTAAAGGTATTATTCCAATTGTTGCCCCCATCCTGAGTTTTGTAAACCTCAAGTCCTAATACATAAACAACATTCGGGTTAGCCGGGCTGATTCTAATATTTCCAAACCACCACCCGAAAGTTGAATAAACACTTACGTTTGAAAGTTTAGTGTCATTTGTTCTTTGCCAGCTTAAACCTCCGTCAGTTGTCTTGTAAACACCGGCAAAATCTCCGCTGGCGTCCGCATAAATTGCAAACAAAATATCAGGATTACTTTGCGAGATTGAAATTCCGATTCTTCCAATATCAAAATTATTATTGGGAATACCGTTTATTAATTCTGTCCAGCTGTTTCCACCGTCAGTTGATTTATAAATTCCGCATTCTGTTCCGCCGTAATTTCTGCTGCCCGGCTCGCGTATTCTTTCCCACATAGCAGCGTAAATAATATCAGGATTGTCCGGATTAATTGCTAAATCAATACATCCGGTTTTCCCGGAAATGAACTTTACATTTGTCCATGTTTCTCCTCCGTCTTCCGAACGGTAAATTCCCCTTTCGTTATTTTCTGAAAATAATTTTCCCATTGCACCGGCAAATATTCTATTATGATTTGTCGGATCAACAATTATTCTTGAAATGTATCTTGTGTTTTCAAGTCCCATATGCTTCCAATTCAATCCGCCGTCGGTAGATTTAAAAATTCCCATCCCCTCATATGTCATGGAACCCCCGCCGGCATTAACCTCGCCTGTGCCCACATATATAATTGAGGTATTTACAGGATCAACCGCAATATCACCGATGGATAAACTTAATGTATTGTCAAAAATCGAAAACCATTTTTCTCCGCCGTCAACGGATTTTAAAACTCCCCCCGAAGCAGCACCTGCGTAAATTGTGTCATAACTATTGGGACTCATCTCAACATCAGTAATTCTTCCGCCAATGTTTGTAGGACCGGCAAACTGCCACACACCTGAATTAAAATTATTCTTCTTTTTTAATGATGTTACATTTTCAAGTGCTTGTTTGTAAATATCATAAGGGATTTCTTTCTGCGGGAAAATTCTTTGTGTTATGAACCAATCGTTAGGAAGCTCTTTTGACTTTTTAATAACTTTAACATCTTTTTCAGATTCGGACATTTCCCACCTGAAGAAAAAGAGCATGCTAAAAAAAAGCAACAAGGAAAAAATTTTTATTTTGTGGTTCATTAGGTAATTTGATTTTGATTGTGATAATATCAAAGACTGGATTAAAAATCTATGTATTTTTTTACACAATATTTTTCGGGTAAAAATGAATGTAATTACTGTGCCTGTTTCCTGTAGAATAGTTTTCGCGGAAATGACTTTTAATGTTATTTTTTTACTATACTTAATCTGCCTTTTGATGATTCAAATTCAATACGCGGACCGCCTCCGTTAACGCTTCCCCTTATTACATCTTCTCTGTTCCTTCCATTACTCGGGTAATCAAAATCACATTCAAATTTACCATTTCTATTAAGATCAATATCGAGATCAAATTTCGACGATGCTGGTAATTCTAATTTAATATTTCCCTTAAATGTCTCAAACATGCAATTGTTCTGCAGCTTGTCAAAATCAATTATTGCCTCTCCTTTGTAGGTATCTAAATCAATTCCCCCTTTTAATCCTGAAATCTTAATTTTGCCTTTATAACTTTCCATCTTAATATCCGCATTAAGATTTGTTATTTCTGTTTCCGATTTATAATCATCAATTTTTAAATTGGCGGTTTTAGGCATTTTTATTTTATAATGTACTAAAGCACGTGTTTCGGATCCCCAAAAGCTGCGGTTCTTATCATATTTTGATTCAATACGAATTGAATTGGATGTAACATCATATTTTATTTTAACATTTTCGAGCTGTTCTTCGGCATCGGTATTTGACCATCTTTCATCATCAGCTTCAATTTTCACATGAACATACACTTCGGCTTTATCCCATGTTTCTATATAAATACTCCCCTTATATGTATCAACAATTACAGTACCTTCCCTATTTAAGGCAAATGTTTTTTCTTCTTCCTTGAAATTTTGAGCGGATAGATTTTGTAAAAATAGAATAAATATAATAATGACAAGTAAAATTTTACTTTTCATTTTCCACCCCATTTTTTTTGTATTAATAAACACTTGTTTTAGACTTACTATATCAAAAAAAGTTGTAAAGCTTCAAAATGAGTCAAATCTGCGACTAATCCGATAAAATAGATATAAAGATATTTTTATTGATAATTATTCTTATTTAGACTAGATTTAAATAATGAAATAATACTTATATGTTTTATTTAACTATCATTAAATGATTTCGATTATTTAATAAAAAAAATAGAGTGTAAAAAGCGCCGGAACCAAGAGGTATATAATGGAAAAAAATAAAATTTTATTTTCGATTTTTATTTTAATATTTATTTGTAATGCAAGACTTATTTGCCAGAATGATATAAAAACAGAAAATCAAAATGATGAAAACTCTGACTCATATTCCGATAATTTTATATCAGATATAAATTATTACGGTATCGATTTTGAATTCGGATACAAAGGAGATTTCTTTTCAAACCTCTCCGGCGGAACGGATAAAAGTTCTGTTTACCTGGATAATTTCGATGTTATTTTTAATCTGAATTTGGAAAAGATGATAGGCTGGAAAGGCGCGACTTTAATAACATATATTCTCGGCAATAACGGCGGGGAGCCCGCTGAATATTCAGGCGTAATTCAGGGCATCAGCAACATTGCCGCTCACGATACATGGAAATTATATGAATTGCGTCTTGAACAAATCTTACTCGACGGCGATCTTTCTCTTCTAGCCGGATTGTATGATTTGAATTCTGAATTCGACACACGGGAATTTTCAGGAATATTTATTAATCCTTCACACGGAATTGGGCCTGAATTTGCAATGACGGGCCATAACGGTCCTTCAATATTTCCAAACACATCTTTAGCGTTAAGAGCTAGTTATAATTTTTCTCCTTCGTGGAATCTTAAAGCCGCAGTGTTCGACGGTATTCCGGGAGATTTAAATAATCCGCACGGGACAAATGTAATTCTCGACAAAAAAGACGGGCTTCTTTTAACTTCCGAAATTAATTTTACAAACGGGTCCGAAGAAATTAATGGCGAATATTTTAAACTCGCGATCGGCGCTTGGTATTACTCGGGAGAGTTCGAAACAATTTCTGAAGTTGATAATTTAGGAAATCCCCTTTTACAAATAGGTAATTACGGTTTTTACAGTTCTGCGGAAAAGTTTTTATTTACGGAAAACGAAAGCACAAATGAAGGGCTCGGAGCTTTTGTAAGGTTCGGCTGGGCAAATAATAATATTAACCCGGTTGATTCATATATCGGCGCAGGAATAAATTATCTAGGCTTAATCCCCGGAAGAGAAGAAGATGTTTTAGGTATCGCTATTGCGGCAGCTCATAATAATGAAAAATGTCAAACGATTTTAAATGAAGAAAATATTGATCTGAAAGACTATGAATTTATTTTAGAACTTACATATAGCTTAAAAATTAATAATTGGCTGCAAATCCAGCCGGATGTTCAGTATGTTGCTAATCCGGCTGTTTGCCAACAAAATACTTATGCCTTTGTTTACGGTACAAGATTGCAGTTAAGTTTATAATAATTTTATTAGATGCTTCTGAAATTTCAGAAGCATCTAATCTTGCAAAAACATAAATAAAAACTCAAATATTTAATATCCCGCCATATTAGTTATTATTCAAAATTTCTTTCCTTATTAAATACTAATAGTTATATTAAACAAAAATTATTCCAAAGTTTATGCAAAGAAAATTCATAGAAATTCAGGACGTTTTTGTTAATTCAGACGTTTTTGAAACAAAGTTCACTTGCGATCTTGAAAAATGCAAAGGCGCATGCTGTACAATGGAAAGCGATTACGGCGCTCCATTAAATGAGGATGAAGTTGAAATTATTAATAATATTTTGCCGGACTTAAAAGACTATATCCCCGAAATTAGCTGGAATCAAATAAACCGGGATGGGTTTTACGAAGAGAAACAAGGTCAATTGATGACAACAAGCATCAACAAACATGAATGTGTTTTTGTTTATTACGACGGCGATATTGCGAAATGCGCAATCGAAAAAGCATATTTTGACGGAAAAGTAAAATTTAGAAAACCTATTTCCTGCCATCTTTTCCCAATCCGTGTTTCTAATTTCGGCGGACCGGTACTAAAATATGAAAAATATGAAGATTGTTTTCCCGCTCTTGAAAAGGGAAACGAAACTAATATAAGTGTTTTTGAATTTTGCAAAGATGCTCTTGAAAGAGCTTTTGGTAAACTTTGGTTCAAACAAACAGGAGATTCCAACAGGGAATAATTATGCTTTCTTTATACCAAAAATTATCAATGCAGCAGAAACTTTCGCCTCAGCAGATTCAATATCAGAAACTGCTTCAGCTTAATACAATGGCTCTTGAACAGAGAATTAAAACTGAACTTGAGCTTAATCCTATTTTAGAAGAAAGTTTGGACGAAGAATTAGAATTAACCCAGGATCAGCTTGAGGATTCCGACGATAAATTTGAAGAAAGTGAAATAGGCGAAGAAGATTCATATGAAGATTCAAAAGATGACGAGTTTGATGTAGAAGATTATATGAATGACGAGGAACTGGACAACGACAGGATTAATTACAGTCCGGATGACGATGATAAAATGCAGCCTGTTGCGCCGGCCAAAAGAAGTCTTTCCGATATTTTAATCGATCAGCTGCATATGCTTGATCTTCCCGAAAACCAGATTATTCTAGGCGAAGTAATAATACAAAGCCTGGATAACGACGGCTACTTTAAGCAGGACCTCATTAAAATAGTTGAAGATTTAAAACTGTTTGAACACGTAGATGTTTCTATTAACGATGCGGAAAAACTACTGTGTCAAATTCAAAGGTTTGAGCCCGTAGGAGTTGCCGCCAGAGATTTGAGAGAATGCCTGCTGATTCAGCTGCATAATTCCTCGTTCGATCCGTATTATTCCTTTATAGCAGATAAAATATTAACTGATAATTTCCATGATTTCGCCAATAAAAGATTTGACGCAATTCAGAAAAATTTGGACCTCTCAAGAGAAACACTTAAATCTGCCCTTGATGTAATTCAAAAACTGAACCCAAAACCCGGCGAAGGAAATATTCAATCGGAAGAGGCTAACCAGGTTACCCCCGATTTTTTAATTGAGAAAATAGATAATAATTATGTTGTTACATTAAACGACAGAAGCGTTCCTTCGGTAACAATAAGCCAGGACTACTTGGAAATGCTTAATACAAATAAACGTAAAAGAAAAATTTCAGAAAGGGAAAAAGAAGCGCATAAGTTTTTAAGAGAAAAATTCGAATCGGCTAAATGGTTTATCGCATCAATTCAGCAGCGCAGACATACTTTAATGAAAATAATGCGCTCAATATTAGAAAAACAATATGAGTTTTTTGAATACGGCTTAAAAGCACTAAAACCAATGATCTACAAAGATATTGCAGATGAAGTTATGATGGACATATCAACAATTAGCCGTGTCGTTAACGGAAAATATGTTCAAAGTCCACAAGGTATACACGAACTAAAATTCTTTTTCAGTGAAGGGCTTGCTACCGATTCAGGAGACGAAGTATCAAACAAACATATAAAAATGCTTATTGATGAAATATGTAAGAGCGAATCGAAAAAATCACCTTACAGCGATGATAAAATTGCTAAAATACTGAAGGATAAAGGCATTCATATTGCAAGACGTACTGTAGCAAAGTACCGCGAACAGCTGAAAATACCTGTGGCAAGGCTTCGTAAAGAATTATGATTCTTCTCTTTGATCTATTAATTATAATCCTGCTATTCGCTTTATTCGGCGTTTCCCATTCTATACTTGCTTCAAATAAAGTAAAAAAAAGAATTGCCGACGGCGTTGGAAATAAAATAGCATTTTACAGGTTGTTTTATAATATAACATCTTTATTAACGTTCTTTGCACTTTATGAAATATCGCCCAAACCTAATGTTATTATTTATGATCTAAATTACCCTTGGGATATTTATATTTTGGTGCCCCAGTTTTTAAGTTTGATAGGATTAATTTGGGCTGTTAGACCAATAGATCTAAAAGAGTTTATAGGTATAAACCAAATTATAAGATATCTTAACGGTAATTATAATTCTGATGAGCTTGACGAACATTCGCAATTAATAATTGAAGGTGCTTTTAAGTATTCCCGGCATCCAATATATTTCTTCTCAATTCTGTTTTTAGGATTCCGTCCCGTAATGGACGTGTTCTATTTAACATTTTACATTTGTTTAATTGTTTATTTTATTGTTGGTTCAATTTACGAAGAAAAAAAACTTAGTATAAAATTCGGCGTCAAATATACTGACTATCAAAAAAAAGTTCCGGCGTTTGTGCCGTATAAAATTTTTACTACGTAAGAAATATTTTCAAAACCTTTGCGTCTTAGTCTCTAAGCGGCGAAATATTATTGCCGCAAAGGCACCTAGACACAAAGAAAATAATGGAGAATAAATTGTCAAAGAAAATAAGATCGACAACCATACTTGGAGTTATTCATAAAGGAATTGCGGCAATTGGCGGCGATGGACAGGTAACGCTGGGAAATACTGTCGTAAAACACAATTCAACGAAAATACGAAAACTATACAACGGTAAAGTCCTGTGCGGATTCGCGGGTTCAGCGGCCGATGCTTTTACTCTTTTAGAGAGATTCGAAGAAAAACTTGAACAATACAGAGGAAACGTAAACAGAGCAGCGGTTGAACTGGCAAAGGATTGGAGAACCGACAAATACCTGCGTAAGCTTGAAGCTATGCTGGCCGTTATTTCTGAAGATCAGGCATTTATTGTTTCGGGAACAGGAGACGTAATTGAACCCGACGATCAAATTGTTGCTATTGGATCGGGCGGAATGTATGCTTTGGCCGCGGCAAAGATGTTAAAAAAATATAGCGAACTTTCGGCTGTTGAAATTGTTAAAGAAGCTTTGGGCACTGCGGCTGAAATTTGTATCTATACAAACGAGAAAATTAATGTTGAAGTTATTGATAAATAAAGGCGATACAGAATGAAAAATTATGACATGGAAACTCTTACACCAACTCAAATAGTAAAAGAACTTGATGAATATATTATTGGTCAGAATGATGCTAAACGCGCGGTTGCGATTGCTTTAAGAAACAGATGGAGACGGCAGCAGGTCGACGAAAGTATTAAAGAAGAAATAATGCCCAATAATATTATTTTAATTGGGCCGACCGGTGTTGGCAAAACAGAAATTGCGCGAAGGCTTGCAAAACTTTCAGGCGCTCCGTTTATTAAAGTCGAAGCATCAAAATTTACCGAAGTCGGTTATGTCGGCCGTGATGTTGAATCAATGATACGAGATTTAACCGAACTTGCTACAACAATGGTGCGTGCAGAAAAAACAGAGGAAGTGCAGGAAAAAGCTGAACATATGGCCGAAGAAAGAGTTCTCGATATTTTAATTCCTCCCGTTAAAAAACCGGTCCACGCAAATACTGAAAATGAAGACGATAATGAAATTCTGCAGAATGAAAAAACACGCGAGTGGATGAAAAAGAAACTTCAGAACGGAGAACTAGACGATAAAATGATTGAGTTCGACGCAACAGCTTCTTCCTCAATTGGAATGCAGGTATTGGGACCCTTTGGTATGGACGATATGGGAATGAATATTCAGGAACTCGTTTCTAATATGATGCCGAAAAAGAAAAAGAAAAGAAAAACTTCCATTAAAGAAGCAAAAAAATATATTCTGCAGGAAGAAGCGCAAAAATTAATAGATATGGAAGCAGTACAGAAAGAGGCAATTAAACGGGTTCAGGATTCGGGAATTGTATTTATAGATGAAATAGATAAAGTTGCCGGCGGAGGCAAATCGCAAGGACCGGATGTTTCACGAGAAGGCGTGCAGCGTGATCTATTGCCTATTGTTGAAGGCTCTACCGTCAATACAAAATACGGGCCGGTTAAAACCGATCATATATTATTTATTGCTTCAGGTGCTTTTCATGTTTCAAAACCTTCCGATTTAATACCTGAACTGCAGGGCCGTTTCCCTATCCGCGTTGAACTGAAAAGCTTAAGCGAAGAGGATTTTATAAAAATTTTAACAATCCCGCAAAACGCTCTGCTAAAACAATATACTGCCCTGCTGCGTACCGAAGGAGTCGATATAGAATTTCAGGAAGACGCAATAAAAGAAGTAGCAAAAACCGCGGCTCATGTAAACGAAGATGTTGAAAATATAGGAGCTCGCAGACTTCATACAATTTTAACTACCTTGCTTGAAGATATATTATTTGAAGTTCCGGATAAAATCCCCGATAGTAAAATTATTATTACAGGTAAAATGGTTAACGATAAACTGGATAAAATTGTTAAGAACAGAGACCTAAGTAAATATATACTATAGATAGTTTATTATTTAACTGAAAAGTTTTAAGATATATTACAGATTTATTTATGCTGAATTTTTAAGAAGTAAAACTTAAAAATTCGGCATATTTTTTACATTAACAAACGGGTTACAATTATGAAAAAATTATTAATAGTTGTTTCAATTATATATATATCTGCATGTTCTCCAGGTTTAAAAAATCTTCAATTATACAAAGAAGATATTCAGAAATATTATGAATCCGGGATGTACGGTCTTGAAGCAAGAGAAATTGTTGAAGATGCTTTAGAGGAAATAAAAAATGCGCCGAGTGTTTTAAATCCAGCGGTGGTATTTGACGTTGACGAAACAACATTATCAAATTACAAACATATTAAAGCAATAAGTTTCGGGTATTTACCTGTTCATTGGGAAAAGTGGCTCGATGAATCCAAAGGGGAAGCAATTCTTCAAACAAAATATCTTTATGATTATCTGGTTGACCATAATTATAAAATAATTTTTATTACGGCACGAAGCGAAAGTCAATATGAATCAACTTATAAAAACCTAATTGATGAAGGCTATACGAAAATTGATACCCTTATATGCAAACCTTTAAAATACCCCAAACTTCCTTCCGCAGTTTTTAAAGAAAGAGAGAGGAAAAATCTTACAGAAGCAGGCTTTAATATAGTTGCATGCGTAGGCGATCAGGAAAGTGATTTGTTCGGGGAATACACGGGAATTAAGGTGAAGCTCCCAAACTATATGTATATTGTCGATTAACTTTGCTGTTTACCTTATTTCTTTAAAAAATTGAGAGTTTTGATTTAAACTCTATCCTACTAATTCCTTATATTTAGTGTTCATTTTAAAATAATATTGATTGAGATTATAAATGCGCGTAAAAGATTTAACCGACATACCAAAAGCATACGAACCGAATGCGGTCGAAGAAAAATGGTATAAATACTGGGAAGAAAATAAGTTTTTCCATTCAGAAATCGACAATTCAAAAGAGCCTTATACTATAGTAATACCTCCTCCGAATGTAACGGGAATACTTCATCTGGGGCATATTCTAAACAATACGCTGCAGGATATATACATCCGCTACAAAAAAATGATGGGCTTTAACGCCTGCTGGGTGCCGGGAACCGACCATGCGTCAATTGCAACCGAATCAAAAGTTATTTCGTATTTGAAAGCAAAAGGAATTGACAGATATAAATTATCTCGTGAAGAATTTTTAAAATACTGCTGGGAATGGACTGAATTATACGGCGGAATAATTTTCAGTCAGCTTCGCAAACTTGGCGCGGCTCTTGATTGGGACCGACAGCGTTTTACAATGGACGATCATTATTATAAAAAAGTAGTTGAAGCATTTGTAAAACTTTATAAAGACGGACAAATTTATAAAGGGCATAGAATGGTAAACTGGTGCCCCGCTTCCAAATCGGCTATCTCCGATGAAGAGGTAATTTTCCAATCTGTTAACGGAAAATTATGGCATCTGCATTATCCTATAGACGGAACGGACGAATTCCTTGTTGTTGCCACAACCAGACCCGAAACAATGCTGGGAGATACGGCTGTTGCCGTAAACCCTAACGATGATAGATTCAAACATCTTATTAGCCGAAAAGTTATGCTGCCTATTGTTGGTAGAGAAATACCAATTATCGCCGATGAATATGTAGATATGGAATTTGGAACCGGGGCCGTAAAAATTACTCCGGCTCACGATGTAAATGATTATGAAATGGCTCAAAGACATAAATTGGATTTGATTAATATTTTTAACGAAGATGCCACGGTTAACGGCAACGCTCCACGTGATTTTCAAGGACTAGATAGATACGAAGCACGAAAAAAAGTTGTTGAACGTTTCGAAGAATTAAAACTGCTCGTTAAGGTTGAAGATTATACAAATAAGGTCGGCTATTCCCAGCGCGGGGGCGTGCCGATTGAACCATATCTTTCGGAACAATGGTTTATGAAAATGGATGATCTCGCCAAACCCGCCCTTCAAGTTGTAAAAGATGGAAAGGTAAAATTTCATCCAGCGCATTGGATAAAAACTTATGAACACTGGATGGAAAACATTCGCGACTGGTGTATATCCCGCCAGCTTTACTGGGGACATAGAATTCCTGTTTGGTATCACAAAGATACAAAAGAAATTTACTGCGAAGCTGAACCGCCCGCCGATATTGAAAACTGGAACCAGGAAGAAGATGTGCTTGATACATGGTCTTCAAGCTGGCTGTGGGCTCAGGATGTTTTCACATCCGAAAAGGAACAAAAATATTATTACCCTACCGACTTGTTAATTACCGGGCCTGATATAATTTTCTTCTGGGTTGCGCGTATGATTATGGCAGGAATGAAATTTATGAACGACATTCCTTTTAAGGATGTTTATTTAACTAGTATTGTGCGCGACGCTCAAGGAAGAAAAATGAGCAAGTCGCTGGGCAATTCACCCGACCCTCTTGATGTTATTGATAAATACGGCGCCGATGCTTTGCGATTTACAATAATTTATATTTCTCCGCTCGGGCAGGATGTTTTGTTCGATACAGATAAATGTGAAATCGGGAGAAACTTCGCAAATAAAATTTGGAACGCCGCGCGTTTCTTATTAATGAATGCCCAGGATCTTGATTTACAAGAAGAACTAAAAAATAAACATATGAATTTTGCCGATGATTGGATTATTTCCCGCTTCCAGAATTCAATTAAAGAAATTCATAACGCGCTTGATAATTTTGAGGTTAACCAGGCAAGTAAAATTATGTATTCATTTGTCTGGAATGATTTCTGCGATTGGTATATTGAACTAATTAAAAACCAGATTTATTCGGACGATAAAGAAGTTAAATCGGCCGTACTTACAAGAGCTTTATATTTATTCGAAGAAATGCTGAAAATGATTCATCCTATTATGCCTTTCCTATCCGAAGAAATTTGGCAGATGCTTGATGAAAGAGGCGAAGGCGAAACTATAATGACTGCCGAATATCCAAGGTTTGATGAATCATTAATAAACAAAACTGCCGAAGACGAGATTGAGTTCGTGCAGAATGTTGTAACCGCTATTAGAAATATACGCGGTGAAATGAATATTCCACCTTCAAAACAAATTAATGTTTTTATAAAAACAAAATCATTAAGCAGTAATCAGGTTAAATATATTAGTTCTCTTGCTAAAGTAAATGAACTTAAAGCCGATGAAAATTTAGTTAAACCCAAAGCCAGCGCTTCTTCAGTGGTAAAAGGAGCAGATATTTTTGTGCCGCTGGAAGGTTTGATTGATTTGAATATTGAACGTAACCGGCTTGAAAAAGAAATAGCCAGACTTGAAGGCTCGCTCGCGGGAGTAGACAAAAAATTATCCAATGAAAGTTTTGTAAACAAAGCTCCGGCAAATGTTATTGAGAATGAAAAGACTAAAAAAGCGGATTGGGAAAGTTCTATAGAAAAATTAAAAGCAATTTTGGAAGATTTGAAATAAAAATTTAATTGCGGCGCGGATTAAAAATCCGCGTTACAATTTCCCCTCTCTGTAAAGTCTCTGTGTTTTAATTCTCTGCATTTGTCTTTCAATTATTAATTCGGCAAGTTTTTCAGGTATGGTTCCGAACGGCGATTCGTTTAAAATCTTTCTGACCTTTACTTCACTAACATCAATCCGGTACATATTATTCAGAAACCTATCAAAATCTTTTTCCATCATCTCTGCCACTTTTTGCGAGAGATGATTTTTTAGCGCTTCAATATCTTTTGTATACTCCTCAATTAATTCGATTTTGGTTCTGCTTGTGGAAAAATCACGCGAAACTTTTTCAAGCACTTCGGGGTACAGCTTTTCATCTTCCATTTATAGCCTTTAATATTTTATTTTATTTGCCGTAAAACCGGGTAATTATAAATTCTTCAATTCAATTATTTTCTAATAAATTAATTAACCCGAAGATTATTATTAATAATTAAATTTGAGCCATTTAATTACTTCTTTCCAGCTGGGCTTCTTCCCGGTCGACAATATACCAACTCTATAAATTTTTCCCGCGAGAGCAAATATTAACAGAACAACGGAAATATTAACTGCGACGGCTATTCCGAATTGCCATAATGGAATATCGGTTAAAGTCATTCTTGCCGGCATCACAATTATTGATGAAAAAGGAGCCATTGAGGATATTAAACCTAATGTATTATCCGGGTTATTTCTTAATGAAAAAGCCATAAAAAAAGGGACCATAATTAACAACATTATTGGGAATAATCCTGATTGCGCATCCTGCTCATTATCAAAAATAGAACCCACCATTATGAATAACCCCAGAAATGTTAACAGCCCGAAACAATAATTTAGAAGAAAATAAATTATATGAAAAGAATTAATGCCAATAGATAATTCCTTGGGCAGCACGAACCATGTTGTAGATATAAGTAGCATGACGGGAATGAGCCATATAAACATTTGGATTAACGCGGTAATGGTATTGCCGAGTATTTTTCCGGTCATTAACTCTTTGGCATTTATTGAAGAAAGAAGCACTTCAACAATTCTGCTTGTCTTTTCCTCAACCGCAGCCCGCATTGCTGTTGTGCCGGTAAATAATAAACTAAAGTAAAGTAAAAATGTAAATAGATATGCCAAAACTTGATTGCCGAATCCTTCTTCTTCTATCGCTTCTTCTTTTGATACCCTGAATCCTTTATAGTCAACATTTTTTCGCGCAAAAGATATTTCTTCTTCCGAAAAACTCTTCCCCTCAAAATATTTATCAATTAATACAGTATTAATTGAGTTTCTAATTTTATAAAGAATAGTATAATTGTTCGGATATTTTGAATAGTATTGAACGCTTTTATCGGTTAATGCATTGTTTGGAATAAAAATTATTCCGCTGATTTTATTATTTAGCAGATCATTTTTAAAAAATTCCAAAATCTTATCAAGTTCAGCTGCGGAAACGGTTTCCACATCAATTTTATACTTATCATTTTTTACAGCGTCTGATTCATTAAAAGCTTTTTCGAGCATTGTATTAATCGAATTATCTTCAGTAAACACTTTTAATGAGGTGCCGGCATCGCCTTCAATACCAACAAAAAATGTCTGCATACCTATTATTCCAAACAGAAAAAGAGGAACTAAAAGTGTCATTATTATAAACGTACGTGAAAGAAGTTTTGTCTGCAGCTCTCTTTTTATAATAGTTAATATTCTTTTATTAAACATTGGCGGACTCCTTTTTAAATTCCATTTTATCTTCACCGCCGGCCAGTTTTACAAATATTTCGTGCAATGAAATTTCATTTGCATCAAACCTTTTTATGTTAACATTGTTTTCAACAAGTAGTTTTAAGAGTTCTTTAGTTTGTGATGATTCTTTTAATTCAATTCCGGTAGTGTTGCCGAAGTCCGATACTTTATTAACTATAGGATGATTATTTAAGAATGATATATCTCCTTCATAATTCAAACTTACGTTTTTCTGGGCGTATTTTAACTTAAGTTCACTCATTGAGCCGCTTAATATTATTTTACCCTGATCAATCATCGCAATATGATCGCACATTTTTTCCGCGAAATCCATTAAGTGAGTCGAGAATATTATTACTTTTCCTTCTTTCTTTTTTTCAAGAATAATTTCTTTTAATAGATTTGTATTTATCGGGTCCAATCCGGAAAACGGTTCATCCAGAATAATAAATTCAGGATCGTGTAAAATAGTAGCTATAAATTGTATCTTCTGCTGATTCCCCTTCGACAAATCCTCAATTTTGGATTTTCTTCTGTCCCACAAATCAAATCTATTTAGATATTCTTTTGCTTTTTTTGCGACCGCTCTTCCGCTGATTCCTTTTAGTTCCGCGAAAAATAAAAGCGTATCAATCACCTTCATTTTTTTATATAATCCGCGTTCTTCGGGCAGATATCCTACACGGTCTTTAAATTCCTGCCCGACCTTTACGCCGCGTAAAGTAACTTCGCCGCTGTCGGGGGAATATATATTCATCATCATTCTAATTGTAGTTGTTTTGCCAGCTCCGTTTCTTCCAATTAACCCGAAGACAGAACCTTCGGGCACATTAAAAGAAACATCATCAACGGCTTTAATTTTATCAAAGGATTTTGAAAGATTTTTAACTTCTAATGCAAACATGCGCAGCTCTAATTTATGATGAAGTATTATTGAGGAATGTGCAAAGATAAAATAAAGGCGGCTAAATTTAAAGCCGCCTTTTTAATGAATTTGATATTTTACCAAATCTTAACAAGTTTTTCTTCAGGATTCCGCATCGGGTCGCCAGGCATTACATTAAATGCATCCCAGAATTCCGGCATGTTTACCAACGGTCCAATACATCTATAATAACCCGGTGAATGAGGATCAATTTTTAAACGGAGTTTCAGATTTTCATCTTTTATATTTGATTTCCATACTTCGGCATATGACAGAAAAAATCTTTGCTGCGGAGTAAAGCCGTCAATTTTTTCCCCTTTTTTATACTGATCTGTTTTCATAAATGCATGGAAAGCGACGGTTAAACCGCCAAGATCTGCAATGTTTTCGCCTTGAGTTAATTCACCGTTAACATAAAACGAGTCAATCGGCTCATAATTATTATATTGCTCAATAATTTTTTGAGCGCGTAAAAGGAAATTTTCGCTATCCTCTTTTGTCCACCAATCGGTTAAATTTCCGTCGACACCAAACAGCCTTCCCTGGTCGTCAAATCCGTGAGTAATTTCATGACCAATCACAGCCCCCATTGCTCCGTAATTTATAGCGTCGTCGACTTCCGGATTATAAACCGGCGATTGAAGTATTGCGGCGGGGAAAACAATTTCATTAAGCACCGGGTGGTAATATGCATTAATTGTTTGGGGAGTCATTGCCCATTCGTTTCTGTCAACCGGTTTATCAATTTTTGCAAGGTCCAAAGCGGCTTTAAATTTTAATGAATTGATCATGTTTTTTGCATAGGAGTCTCTATCAATTTTTAATTCTGTGTAGTCAATCCATTGATCGGGATAACCAATTTTAACATTAAATCCCGCAAGTTTTTCTTTCGCTTTAATTTTTGTATCATCTCCCATCCAATCAATTGCATCAATTCTTTCTCCCATTGAAACGAGCAGATTATCAACTATATTTTTGGCTCTTTGTTTTGCTGCCGGCGGAAAATATTCTTCAACATAAAGCTGTCCGACCGCTTCGCCAATATTATTATCCAATGAGTTCATTACTCTTTTCCATCTTGGCTGCATTACTTTTATTCCGTTCATGAATCTATCATTAAAATCAAATCTTTCCTGTACAAACGACTCATTCAAATGTGTCGACATAATTCTAATTAAGTTCCAACGAAAGTAAGTTTTCCAATCGTTGATTGAAACGGATGTAAATTTATTGCTGAGATTTGTAAAAAATTCAGGCTGACCAACATCCATATCTTTTGTTTCGGTTAATCCTACTGATTCAAAAAATAATCTCCAGTTAAAATTAGGAGCAATTTTTTGAAGTCCGTCAATCTGCATTTTATTATAATTTTTTTCAGGATCTCTTAAATCAACTTTTGATCTTGAATTTTCAGCAAGATCAGTTTCTATTGACACAACCGATTCGGCAAATGCGGCCGCATCATTTTTATTATATCCCATAAGTACAAACATGTTTTCAATATGTTTTAAATATTTGCTCAGAACTTCTTTTGAACGGTCGTCTTCGTTTAAATAATAATCTCTGTCGGGTAAACCTAAACCTCCCTGATACAAACCGAGAATAACCCAGCTGCTGTTTTTTATATCCTGCGTAGAACCGAAACCAAATATAGGAGCGCCGGCGTTCATATGCATATGCGCAGTATATTTAACAACATCATCATATGATTTTATATTTTCGATTAAATCGAGTTCTTCTTTAAGAGGAGTTATTCCCTGTTCTTCAATTTTTGCCGAATCCAATCCCGAAGCGTAATAATCTCCTACTTTCTGAATAATACTTCCTTTTCCGGCATCCTTTGAAGCTGCGGCGTTATCAAGAAGTTTTTTTACAAGTTCTGAATTCTTTTCAAACATTCTTTCAAATACACTCCACCTGCTTTGATTATCCGGAACCGGATTGTTTTTTGCCCAATTACCTACCGCGTATTTATAAAAGTCATCTGCCGGACTTACAGTCGTATCCAGGTTATTTAAATCAAACCCGACTACTTTCTGTTCTGTTTGTCCCGAACAATTATAAATGATAATGGCGGTGAAAAATACAACAACCGAAAAGGAAAAATATTTAATAACACTTTTCATATAAAGTTATCCTTTAATTTGTTTTTCTAAAATTGAGGACATATTATTGAAATGAAACGACTCCCCCATCGTTTTATTTGAATTAGCATATAAAACTGCAAAATTAATTTTGAAATTCAAAAACTAAAATATTACCCCGACATTATCTTAAAATTGATATCCGCATCTTTTTTTAATAATTTTACACTGTCCATAATAATTGGAGTTGTAAAATGGGAAAATCAGTTCTTTTAATTTTAATCGGCAAAAGAAAGGAAGAAGCGGTAAAGGTTCAGCAAATTTTAACAGGCTGGGGATGCATAATTAAAACAAGATTAGGAATTCATGACGGGGTTCTTGATAATTGTTCTGATGAAGGCTTATTAATACTTGAACTTCACGGCACTCAGGAACAGAAAGATGAACTTGCAAGAAAGGTAGCCGTGCTTCCGGGCGTAACATCAAAACTTGTTGAATTAAGTCTCGAAGAGTAAGCCTATAAACCAAACTTTAACCGGGAAAATGAAATCAAATAAACTTATTCCTTATTCTTGTGCCGGGATTTGTTAATTCTTTGAGCGCGTCTTTTGCAATCCATTTTGCCGCTTTGGAATTAATTTGTAAGATTTCTTCGGCAAGTGATACGGATTTATTATTTAAATTAATGTTTCTTTTCCCGATTTGCCTTAATGCCCAGTTGACCGCCTTTTTTACGAAATTTCTTTCATCATTTGATTCTTTCTTTATTATTGGGAAGAGATTTATAAAATCAATGTCGCTTAAATTTTTTGAATGCACGGCCAAGGTAGCCATTAAAACAAAACCGGCACGTTTAATAAATTCTTTTTCGTTTGAGCTCCATTCAACTGCCTTTTCATAAGCGAAAGGCGTAAATACAAATAAGTTATTGCATACTTGATCACAAATATCCCATGAGTAAAAATCTTTTACCCATTTATTCATTTGTGATTTTGTTACATTGACCGGATTCGAAATCATACATGCAAGCAGCCTGTTTTCATGAATTTTTGTTTCCCAAAGTTTTAAAGCAAGTTCATCATTTTTACCGATTTGTTTCGCAAGTTTTCTTATAAAAGGAATCGGCACTCCAATCCCATTTATTGGATTTATGCCGAAACGCATCATTCCTTCAAGATTTTTTGAGCTTCCGTGTTTTTTTAGTTCGGATGTAATTTCATTTATTTCCATATTCTTATACTTTAATTGTATTGAACACCTGTTATATTAAACTTTCCGAAATTAAAAATCCCCTTTTCGGTATGCCAATTTGTACTAAATGATGTAGGAATATTAAATCCGCCGAATAATTTATAATCTGAAAACGTAATTGAAAATTGTGTTTTACTGTAGCCCGTTTTTATTGTCCGGTACCTGTCGGAAGTTTCTATTTTAACTATTTGTCCAATATTATTAAAATAAAAAACCGCTTCAGCATTTAGTGATCCGTCCCTTATAACAGCTTTTAATTTCCCCTGATCAATAAATTTCCAATAAAGATTTCCGCCGGGCAATAATGCTGTAGGAAAAAAAACAGATTCGATTAGGTATCTTGTTAAACAAGATTGATCAACCGGGTTTCCGAAAGCGTCTGATATTTTAATGGATGAAAAAAGCTTTATTAGAATATTTCCCTTACCCGACGAATAACTTTCTATTGCCCGCGCCCAAACAAACCTGTTCATTTCTAATTTTGAATTCCATACATATCCGGGTTTGGCAATAGAATAATATTGTTCTACGATAAGATTCTTCCATTCCGAATTTTCATCTGTTTTTAATTTTCCGGATAAATTTATTTTTACCGATTTAGGAGAAGCATTTGAATCAATAATTGCATAGCCGAAATATTTATTCAAAACAAGAGGAAAAGAATTTAAGGAATCTATTCCGGCAATACTTTTGGCCGGACCTTGATCATTACTAATTTTTGATATTTCGTCATTAATATACTTATCTGTAAATAACGAACCCAGAATCAGGAATATTATAAAAACCAAAAACGTAACGGAAAGGACTGTAATTATTACTTTTTTCAAAATTATTTAATCCGTTTCTAATATTTTAATACATATAATTCTTCAAGCGGATCGGACACCAAATAGATTAGTTTATTTATTTTATCCACAGCCACTCCCTCTATCTGTGTAAATTTAAAACTAAAGGAATTCAGCATTTTCCCGTTTATATCGCATTCCGCATATAAACAACTTTCATCGCTTATAATCAGGAACCCATTTTTTTCAGAATCGTAATTAATTCCAGAATAATCTTCCGCAAAATTAAGTTCTATTTCATTTATTACATTATAGTTTTCATCAAGTTCAATCAGCAATCCCGGATCTTTTTCATTAATTAAATAAAGATGTTTATTATCTGAATTAAACGTAATTCCTTCAAATCCTAAATTGGGCTCGCCGTCTTTCCGGATTTTAATTCTATTTAATTCCGCACCGTTTGTATCAATAATTACAACGGTTCTATCTCTCTCTAAAATAACGGCAAGTTTATTATTATCAATTTGAGTTATGCCTTCCAAATCTAATCCCTCAATTTTAAAACTTTTCAAGACCGTACCGTCAAAAGAAATTTTATAGACAGTACTGTTACTGTCGCTTACAGTCCAAAGAGCTTTTCCATCAATATCCATCGCAAGATCAGAGGGCTCCGGAATAGTTAATTTATATTTTGTAATATATTCAGGTTTATAATTTTCGGAAGAGTCATTTTTACATCCGGTTAAAAACAGAATAACAACAAAAGTGAGAATGGATGTTTTAATTTTCATTTTTCAAACTCTATTAACAAAAATAAATTATAAACAAATATAGCTTTTATTAATTATAAATTAGATCAAACAGTTCTTTCAGGTCGGCAGTATGATACTTTTCATTAAGTAATTTAATATAATTTGAGCCTCCGTAATAAAAACTTACACGGCTGAACTTACCTTTTTTCCCGGCGATATTATTGTCTACGTTAAATTCATTACGAATTAAATTTTCAATCCACCTCGCAGAACCCTCTTTCCATTCAACCCAGCATAAGTATTGGTAATCGGACGCACTAAGTTTTTCTTTTAATAAATCATGATGCCTTTCCGCCTCACTTAAATTTTCGTTTTCAATACTCTTTATAAATAACGCATATAAATTATTAATTTCTTCATCATCATAAGGGAAAGGATAATTCAACTCCCACATATAGTTGTTATTTTCGATTTCGGACAGATATACAGCAAGACCTGATTTTATTTCAAATTCATATGTATCCGCTTGATAACAATGAACAAATTCATGAAATATTACCGAATAATCCCTGTCGCTGTTAAACGCATCTTCGGTTACTACACAAGTCGTGGTATAATTATTTTCTTCAAGAGGGAATGCTGCCCGTATTCCTTTTATTATATACCTAGTCGAAGGAATTTTTTTTACAAGCGCATACATGTTTTTTGAGGAATCAATTTCATAAATATTAAATACGCTGTCCTTATAAACCGCCACAGGATAAAGGTTTTTCAATGCCGGATGAATCTCTTTTAATTTTATTTGATAATCGATAAGGTTATTTACTTTTTGTAAATATGGGTCGTCCTGCGCAGTACAGAAATTATTAATAAATGTAAATAGAATAATTAGAAAAAGTATTCTTTTCATTATATCCTCTAAAATTTATTTTATTTATTTAAATTCTCAAACAATTTTTTAAGTTTTAGTTCGTCCAATTTTCCTTCTGTGCGCACTCCGCTGCAGAGATCAATTCCAAATGGCTTAACAAAATCCGCAGCTTCTTTAATATTATCCGGGTTTATTCCGCCGGCCAAAAATACAGGCACTTTAACTGAATTAACAATTTCTTTACTAATCGACCAATCGTGTGTTCTTCCTGTTCCGCCAAGTTCTTTTACTTTTAATTTTTGATTTCCCGAATCAAGCAGAATAAAGTCGACATAATTTGAAATACAGACCGCTTCTTCTATTGAACGTTCATCATTTACATGAATAACCTGCACAATATTAATTCCTGGCAGGGCTTCTTTCAATTGCTCATGTGTTCCTTCAATAAGAGAATCGACAATTTGAATTGTATTGGTGCCGCAACTTTTATGCTGCTTAATAATTTCAGAAACATTTTGTCTGCTTGTTAATAAAAAAGTTAAAATTTCAGCGGGTACTTCAGCCGCAATTTTTTTTATTAGATCTTCTGAAATTACTCCCGGACCGCTCGGCATTTCTGAAACAAGCCCAATTGCGTCCGCACCCATTTTAATGGCTAAATCCGCTTCTTCGATACTGCTTATACAGCATACTTTTACTTTTATCATAATTCCTCAAAAAAAATGCCTGCTAATTGCAGGCATTAAAATAAAAAATGAAACGTGCTGAAGAAAGGATTAGTTTAAACTTTTAAAAGTAAACCACCAGTCGTATCCCTCAGCAGATTTTAATCTTTCTTCGGCCGCGGCCATATCTTTTGGCGGAGGATTAATAACTTTGTCTCCTATCAGTTCATTATTGGGCCAGTTTTCAGGCATTGCAACCTTGTACTTATCAGAAATCTGAAGAGCTTTTAATGATCTTAGAACTTCATCAACCTGTCTTCCAATTTCCTGCGGGTAATAAATCATTAGTCTCATTTTACCTTCAGGGTCGACAAGAAAAACCGCTCTAACAGTATTTGTTCCTTTTCCAGGATGTATCATCCCAAGCTTTGCGGCTATACGCCCCATATCATCGGCAATAATCGGGAACGGTACTTGTACGTTTAATTTTTCCTGAATCCATTCTACCCATTTAATATGCGAAAATACCTGGTCGATGGATAACCCCACAAGCTCAGCATTTAATTTCTTGAACTCTTCGTTTCTTTTTGCGAACGCAACAAATTCTGTTGTGCATACAGGCGTAAAATCACCTGGATGACTGAAAAGCACAATCCATTTACCTTTGTAATCCGAAGGAAAGTTTTTAACACCGTGTGTTGTTTGAATTGTAAACTCGGGCATAAGCTCGCCCAATAAAGGAATACCGCTTCTTTGTTCTTCCATACTAACTCCAAATTTAATTGTTAAATAATCTATGTCGTAGGATGCAGTATTCATTTAAAAAGATTCTATGTCTATTATAAGGATTTCATTGTCTTTTTTCAATGATTAGGAATTTCAGGGTGCTGTTTTTTCGGTAGATATTATATCAACAATTTGTAATCTTTTCCCGTATTAAAAGGAATATGAATGAAATTTGTTTTTTTATATTTATTACTTCTGCAAAATATTATAATATTTGCCCAATCAGAATATCAAACATTTTTAAATCGATTAAATTCGGTTTCTTCGTCAATAGATAAAAGTGAAATTGTTGACAGTTTTATGAATTTGGCAAGGACAAAAGGAATTCCGTTTATTGAA
>Ga0180009_10000103_pt1 | contig 146400 bp, 130 predicted proteins | sample OS_PC_MetaG_FD_123537 | JGI IMG/M metagenome (GOLD analysis project Ga0180009, IMG submission 123537) | Groundwater microbial communities from the Aspo Hard Rock Laboratory (HRL) deep subsurface site, Sweden - OS_PC_MetaG | ecosystem: Environmental > Aquatic > Deep subsurface > Groundwater...
GATCGAAACAGCCGACGACCTGGCCCTTGTGGCCGATCTCGGCTGCGACCAGGCGCAGGGATACTTCATTGGCAGGCCGAGCTGGTTGCGCGATGGCGGGCAGATCCCGAGCCGCGCCCTCTCCGCCTGACGGTCCCTGCCCTGCCGCCAACCGCGCGCGGCCTGAACCCGCGCCGGCGCGAAACCCCTGCGCTCCTGGCGCGTTGCATAGAGTGCCCGTATTGGAAGGCGCACAATGCATGAGATTCTTGCCACGTCCTTTGATACACACCTCCCGCTTGCGGTGATCCTGCTGCGCTTGCTGGTGGCGTGCGGCCTGGGTCTTGTCATAGGCATAGACCGGGAGGCCCGTGACCGCCCGGCCGGGCTGCGCACCCACATGCTGACGGCGCTGGCGGCCGCGGTCTTCACGATCATCGCGATTGAAATGATTGAGACCTTCGGGGCCGGCGGCCGTCAGACCCAGCTTGACCCGATCCGCGTCGTGGAGGCTGTGACCGCCGGTATCGCCTTCCTTGCGGCCGGAACCATCCTACAGTCCGGTGGCTCAGTGAGGGGCCTGAGGACTGGGGCGGGGATGTGGCTTGCCGGCGCCGTCGGGCTGGCCAGCGGTGCGGGATACCTGACCGTCGCCATCCTTGGCAGCCTGCTTGGCATTATCGTCCTGCTGCCTGTATGTCTTCTCGAAAGCCGTTTATTTGGCAAGCCGCCGATTGGAAATGAAGGGAACGAGGATGACAGGTAAGCCGCCGCGTTTCGAATTCCGATGCTGGCCGGATGCCTTTGACACGCATGCCCGGCGCCTCGAAAGCCGGCTGGCATTCGGGGATACGGAGGCGCGGACAGACATCTATCTCCTCGCTCCTGGCCGCACCGACCTGATGCCCAAGCTGCGAGGCGGCACGGTGCTGGAGCTGAAAGCGAGACTGGGGGCACGGGGCCTGCTGGAGCGCTGGCATCCGGTTTTCAGTGATCCGTTTCCCCTGGCGGCGCCGTCACTGACCCTGCTGGCAGGGCTGTTTCCCGACATTGACACCTCGGCTTGCGCGAGCCCCGATTGCCTGCGCGAGGACCTGGCCGGGGCAGCCGATATCCGCCAAGTTAGAAAGACCCGGCGCAAGCACATGGGAAACGGCCTGCGCGCCGAAATCACCCGGGCCGAATGTGACGGACGCGCCCATGCCTCGCTCGCCTTCGAATGTGAGGATGCCGACCAGCTTGACGGGGAGATCTATGCCCTCGGTCTCACGGGGCTTGCCAATTGCAATTACGGGGCGGCGCTCCGCGATCCAGCCTTGTTCGGCGGCATCCCGGCCTGACCCTGCCTATTCGGCCGCGAGCATGGGCAGGCCGAGCGCCGCATCGGTAAGACCGGCGTGTTCGGCGTCAACGTCTTTTACCGTGATGTCAAAGACCTGATCGAAGTCACCAATACCGGCGCGCCGCCAGATGATTATTGCGGCAATTTCGAGGACGATGAAGGCTTCACCTGTGACCAGGCACTGGCCGGTGATCCTGCCGCCCTCGCCGTGTACGATCCGAACTCCTTCGTCCTGACGCCGGAAAATGTCGGCGAAGGCCAGATCTACGGCATCGAGTTCGACCTCTCGACCTCGCTCATTGCCTTCGGCATGGAAAACACAGGTGTCTTCGCCAACCTCTCGCTGCTCGATAGCAAGATCGACGATTTCATCGGTGAGCGCCGCTTCAACAGCCAATCGGAATATGTCTACAATTTCGGCTTCATCCAGGAATTGACTGTCTATGCCGCGGCCTTCGGCGTTACCTATCGCAAGCAGGGCGATGCCTACGAGCGCATCAATTCCGAGGAAGTCACCACGTCCTACGGCGCCGACCTCGAAATATTCGTTGAGAAAAGCATTGGTGACAGCTTCACCATCCGTGCTGTCGGCTCGAACCTGCTGAATGCGTCAAAGGACGAGATCTTCAACAAGTTCGACAACGAGATCGACCAGATGGATCGCGATTTCGACGAGTACGAGCTTGAATCCGAAGAAGCCGGCCCGGTCTTCCAGATCATGGCGCGTTACGCTTTCTGATCTTCCTTCTCACAGGAAACCAGCAAAGGCCCTCGGGAAACCGGGGGCCTTTTTTCCCGGCCTCAGTCCACCGGGAAGCGGCCCATGCGCTCTTCCCAGTGACGCCGGCAGAGTGACAGGTACGTCGTCTTTTCGATCGACACCTGGTCGCCTTCGGTCAGCGCCTTGCCGTCCGGACCGATGCGTACGACCATGGTCGCCTTGCTGCCGCATTCGCAGATCGTGCGGATCTCGCGCAGGTTGTCGGCAATCGCCAGCAGCGCGGCCGAGCCCTCGAACAGCTCGCCCCGGAAGTCAGTCCGCAATCCATAGGCCAGCACCGGCACATGCAGGTAGTCGGTCACCCGCGCCAGCTGCCAGACCTGGGCCTTGGTCAGGAACTGCGCCTCGTCAACGAAGATCGCGTCGAGCCGTCCCTTGGCCATGACGTCCTGCACCAGGGCGAACAGGTCGACCGTGTCGGAATATAGCGTCGCCTCGGAACTGATCCCGATGCGCGAGGAAATGTGCCCGTCGCTGTCCTCGCGATAAAGCGCCGAGGTCAGCAACAGCACGTCCATGCCCCGCTCACGGTAATTGTGCGCCGCCTGCAGCAGGATCGTCGACTTGCCCGCATTCATAGCGGCATAGGAAAAATAGAGCTTGGCCATGGTTCACCGCATTACGTTTCGCCCGAAGCGCTCATCCTGAGCGAAGTCGAAGGATGGGCGCGGGTAGGGAGGTCTGGGTCGCCCGGGGCTCGTCCTTCGACTTTGCTCAGGATGTGCCCCGGGGATACTAGTCCGCTCTATTCCAGCTTCTTCGCGATACCTTCGCGGCGCGGGTCAGCGCCGCCTTCGAGGCCATTGTCACGCACCACGATCACGTGAAGCCCGGAATTCTCGCCGGTGCGCTCTTCGACCGTGTAGCCCATCTGGCGCAGCGTTTCGGCATTCTCCGGTCCACCGGCCCGGTCTACCTCAACGCCAACTGTGTCGCCGCGCGCGATGATATTCGGCAGGTCGATCGCTTCCTGAGCCGTCAGGCCCCATTCGAGCACGCCGACCAGCGTCTTGGCGACATAGGCGATGATCGAATTGCCGCCCGGCGAACCGGTCACCATGAACAGGTCGCCGCCCTCGTCGAACACCAGGGTCGGCGACATCGAGCTGCGCGGACGCTTGCCGGCGCCAGGCGCATTCGCCACCGGCAGGCCGCCTGCGGTCGGTGCGCGCGAGAAGTCGGTCAGCTGGTTGTTCAGCAGGAAGCCGTGCGTCATGCGCGACGAACCGAAGGCGGCTTCCACCGTCGCCGTCATCGACACGGCGTTTCCGTCCGTATCAATGATCGAGATATGTGTCGTGCCGGGCGCGTGCTCTGTCTTGTCCTGGCCCCACATGCCGATCATCGGATCGCGGCCAAGCGCAACGCCTGGATCGCCCGGTGTCGCATGGGCGTCCGGGGCGAAGGCCTCGGTTGCGCGCACCTTGATATAGTCAGGATTGATCAGGTCGGCGGTCGGCACGGTCACCTTGTCGGCATCGGCGACGTAATAGTCGCGGTCGGCATAGGCGAGGCGCTGGGCATCCACGAATATCCGGAGGAAATAGTCTTCCGATACACGCATGTTCGGGCCGGGCTTCATCTGGTCATAAAGGCCCATGATTTCGTTCTGCGCGATCCCGCCCGAGCTGGGCGGCGGCGCCGAGCAGATCTTGTAGCCGGTCGGCAGCGTGCCGCAGACGGCTGGCCGCGTCTTGACCGTATAATTGGACAAGTCTTCCAGCGTCATGCGCCCGCCCTCGGGCGCGGCATTCGTCGCCGCCACAATCCCTTCGGCGATCTCGCCCTTGTAAAAAGCGCTCGGACCTTCAGCGGCAATCGCCTTCAGTGTCTCGGCATAGTCCGGGTTCTTGCGCAGGTAGCCAACCGGCAGTGGCTGGCCGTCCGGATAGAAATAGGCGGCTGTTACCGGATTGTCGTCAAGGTTAATGAAACTGCGCAGCCGTTCGGATGCCAGCGTCTCAGCCAGCTTGGGCGACACGTCAAAGCCTTCTTCAGCCAGTCGGATCGCGGGCGCGAAATCCGCCGCCCAGTCGCCCGTGCCAGCGGCGTCATGCGCCGCCTTGTAGAGCGCGACCTGTCCCGGCACGCCGACCGACCGGCCCGATTGCCAGGCGTCGATGAAGCCCATCACTTCGCCATCCTTGATGAAATGCTCGGGCGTGGTCGAGGCCGGCGCCATTTCGCGGCCGTCGAAAACAGTGATCTCGTCCTTGGCGCGGTCGTAATAGACCATGAACGCGCCGCCACCGAGGCCGGAGCTTTCCGGTTCGACAAGGCCCAGCACGGCATGAACCGCAATCGCGGCATCAATGGCGTTGCCGCCATTGCGCATCACTTCCAGGCCGGCCTCGACCGCCAGCGGGTTGGCCGCAGCGACCATGGCGCCCTTGGTCCAGCTCAGGTCGCCCAGTGGCGGGCTCAGCGTTTCGGTGGTCTCGGCGGCCTTGCGGGCGGCCTCCGCCGTGGAAGTTACATTGTCTTTGGCCGGCGCGCAGGCGGCCAGCGCAAGGCCGGCAAGGGCAAGGCATGGCAGTGCCACGGAACGGGCGAGAGTCGGGAAATGGCGAAACATGAAAAAACCCTTTGCTTGGCGCAGTGTCCGGCTGACCTTATGAGATGGGTGCAGGAATGAAAAGACAAAGGCAGACATGATGGCCAAGCCGGGTGCAAAGAACCTGATAACGGACGTCCCCGGCATCAAAATCGGGCAGGCAGAAGATGTGTCCGTGCGCACGGGCGCCACGGTGATTCTCCCCGACCAGCCCGTCGTGGCGGCGGTGTGCGTCGCTGGCGGGGGGCCCGGAACGCGCGAGACAGACCTGCTGGCCGGCGGCACGCTGGTCGATTCCGTGGACGCGATTGTTCTTGCCGGGGGCAGCGCATTCGGCCTCGCAGCCGCCGACGGCGTGGCGGCGGGCCTCAAGAAAGCCGGGCGCGGCTTCAGCCTGATCGACCTGCCCAGCGTGCCGAAATCACCCATCGTGCCAGCGGCCATCCTGTATGACCTCGCCAATGGCGGCAACAAGGACTGGGGCGATACCTCGCCCTATGCCGCGCTTGGCCGCAAGGCTTATGACACCGCATCGGCCACGTTCGCGCTGGGCCGGGCAGGCGCGGGCTTCGGCGCCGCCGCAGGCGCCCATCTCGGCGGCACAGGCTCGGCCAGCATCGTTACGAAAGAGAAGATCACAATCGGCGCGCTCGCAGCCGTCAATTGCTATGGCTCGGTCTACATGCCCGGCACCGACGCCTTCTGGGCCTGGCCCTATGAGATTGACGGCGAATTCGGCGGCGCCCGCCCGCCCGCCGATTTCGCCATGGACCCGGAAGACTGGGGCGCCGCGAAGATGAATCCCGGCCTCGGCCAGAACACGACCATCGCCTGCATTGCCACCGATGCCATCCTGACGCCCGACCAGGCCAAACGCGTGGCCCAGATGGCCCTGTCCGGCTTCTCGCGCGCTATTCGGCCGGTCTTTGCGCCGTTTGACGGCGATGCGGTCTTCGTCCTGTCTACCGGCAAGCGGGCCCTGCCGGATCCGGTCCCCGCCTGCGTCGCCCGCATCGGCGAACTCGCCGCCAGCACATTGGCGCGCGCCATTGCACGTGGCGTGTATACTGCGGGCAAGACAAAGGGAGGGACATCATGAAACCATTCGTCAAATGGGGCCTCGCAGTCGGCACGCTGGCGCTCGCCTCGGCCTGTGTCGTGGCCGGAAAAGATGCGGACCCCGCCGACTGGCCCGGCATGGCTTCGATGCAATCCGTCCAGGGCCGCGACATCTACCATGAATGCGGCGCCACGATGATATCCGAAAGCTGGGCCCTGACAGCCGCCCATTGCGTCGAGACGGCTCGCATCGAGAATGGCCGCCGCGCCATCCAGTACGTGCCGGACGAAAACGGCAATCTTGCCCGCTTCGGCCCGATCACCGTTACCGTGGGGGCCGGCGACCTGCGCCGCGTCCAGAAGGGCACCGTCTTTCTTGTGAAAAATATCGTGGTCCATCCCGGTTACAGGCGCGGCAAGGCCGAGCGCGGCAATGACCTTGCCCTCCTCAACATAGAAGGCCGCTGGACCGGCCCCGTCTCCCGGCTCGACGGCCTGACAGGGGATGTGACCGCCATGGCCGAGCCCTGGTCAGACCTCGTCGTCGCCGGCTATGGCAAATCCGGCGAGAACGCCGTCGAACAGGAAGCCTTCAGCCGCACCGGCCGCCATCTCAGCGCCCCCATGATGGTCCTGCAGGAAGGTTTCGTGCCCCCGGTCGATGCCAAGACCTGCAAGATCCAGATCGAAGGCCTTATCAAGGAATACGGCTATGGCGCAGACTATGCCGGCGTCACCGTGTCGCCCGAATGGCAGCTGTGCGCCGGCACCGGCTATTCGGATTCCTGTCAGGGCGACAGCGGCGGCCCGCTGGTCCAGCGCGGCACCGCCGCCGAGCCGGTCCAGGTCGGCGTGGTCAGCTGGGGCCTCGGCTGTGGCCGGGCCGAAAGCCCCGGCATCTACATGCGCGTTTCCGCCTATGCCGACTGGATATCCGCCACCACTGGAATCGCCCGGAAAACTGCTCGGGCGGCACCCTAGACCCGGCCTGAATTGGCGCATGGCCCAACCCGGGTTATTATCGCTCCTCAAGGGACAAAAGATCATGCAACAGGTCGGCCTGCGCGCATCAATTTTCTTCCAGTCGGTCATGCTCGCCGGCTGCGCCTTGTGGCTGTTCTCTAAGCCTGCCGCCGCGCAGCAGGTGGTCGGCGGCGTCGATGCCCGTGCCGAGGACTGGCCCGGCATCGCCTCCCTGCAGTCGATACAGGGCAGCGGGCTTTATCACGAGTGCGGCGCCACGATGATCAGCGACACCTGGGCCCTGACCGCTGCCCATTGCGTCGAGACGGCGAGGGTCGAGGCGGTTGGCCGCGCGGTGCAATACGTGCCCGACGCCGACGGGAACCTCGTCCGGTTCGGGCCGATCATCCTCGTCATCGGCCTTGGTGACCTGCGCCGCATGGCGGCCGGATCGGTCTTCCCGGTCAGCCGGATCGTCGTCCATCCCGATTATCAGTCCGGTCGCCCCGAAGCCGGCAACGATATCGCGCTCCTGCGCATCGCCGGGACATGGGCCGGCCCCGTCGCCACGCTTGAGGCCGTGCCGGATGCAGGCGAGGATGACGATGCCTTCTACGTCGCCGGCTATGGCAACACGGAAGAAGACGGCCCCGGCGAACGGGCTGTCAGCCGCACCGGCCGCCATCTCAGCGCGCCCCGGATGCGCTTGCAGGAGGGCCGGGTGCCCGCTGTGAGTGGCGCCGCCTGCAAGGCCCAGATCGCCCACCTGATCAGCGATTATGGCCTTGAAGAGGCGTATGGCGACGTCACGATCCATCCCGCCACACAGATCTGCGCCGGAGACGGTTTCATCGATTCCTGCCAGGGTGACAGCGGCGGTCCACTGGTCCGCTATGGCAGCACCGGCCAGCCTGTCCAGGTCGGAATCGTCAGCTGGGGCCTAGGCTGTGGCCGGGCCGAAAGCCCCGGAATCTATACGCGGATCGCTGCCTTCACGGGCTGGATCCGCGGCACGGTCGTCGCTGAGGCCACAGCCCCGCCGCCCTGAGAGCAGTTTTCCCCCAAAACCCGTGTCAGACAGGCTTGCAAGGGCGTAAACCTGCCTGTATGTGTCCGCCTTCTTTGGGTAGGCACCCGTAGCTCAGCTGGATAGAGCACCAGACTACGAATCTGGGGGTCGGGCGTTCGAATCGCTCCGGGTGCACCAAAGAAAACAAGGGGTTAAACGAAAACATCGCTTCTTCGAATTTCGCCGTGCCCACACATTGCCCACAAAAATTAGTGTTCGCGAACGCCTGATCTGGCGTCGGCCGTGTTCGTGCCCGTGTTGCCTTCAACGAATGACACCAGCGTTGCGCGGCGATATCTGATCGCTCTGCCGACTTTCACGAAGTGCGGGTCCGGTCCGTGTCTCCCATCCGCCATTTCGCGAGTGTCTGAGTTTTCACGTTGAGCAGGGCGGCGGCCTCTTCGGGGGTGAAGAGCTGGTCAGGGTCGACCGGACCTGGATGGGTGCCGCCAGGGTTCACTGCCGCCTGTCCTGCACAGACACAAGATCATCTTCACTGAACACCGCATCCGCCAGCGCCTCGCCGAGCAATCTGCGCCCGGAGCCCAGCCGGTTCTGAACAGCCTTGCGGAACTGAGCATGGCGTTTCCTCGTATCTGGGACCGCAGCATTGATCTGCTCATCGGTCATCGGCGAGGAGAACAGGAGTTCATACCAGGCGATGAGGTCGGTCATTTCCATATGCGCCTGCTGGTCGCGCTCGATGCGGGCAAGCGCACGCAGGATGTCGTCCTGGCGCCGTATCATGCCGGACTCGCGGGCATGGTCGAGTGCGAGGGAGAAATACGCCTTCAGCGCCATTTCAATAATGGCCGATTGGGACTGGCCGGGTTTCGAGCCTGCCGCGACGACCTTGGAGTGAAGCTCTCCTCCGACATAGGCGATGAGGCGGTGTTTCATGATCCGCCTCGCACTCTGTGGGGAAAAAACGCTACTAACATGCCCTCAGTGTGCTGAGAGGGGCATCTATCCGTCAAGTGTGGAAATTGGGGGGAATCGGGTAGGAATCTGTAGTGTTTGCGGGCGCTTGTATCGGTGTGCTCGCCGTTCGCGCAGCTAGCTGGAATTTACATCGCCCGATAGGCGAGCGCTGATCTTTCGGGTGGAAGTCTGGCATCGCCATATGTCTTCTCGGGGGAATTTCTCCGGCATCATGGAGCAGGCTCACCATATTTGGTGACTTGATTAGGGTGCCTATGTGGGGGCAGTCATGACGTAAGGTAATGACAGAATACTCAGTGAAGCAGGTGAAGCACCGGAAGAAGTCGTGAGTGTCGGTGCCGCCCCCGATGGGCCCTACCTCAGCCCGAACTTCTTTTTCAATCCAGCAACAGGGGCATATGAGCCCACTGTGGAGTTCATCGAAGTACGTCGCAAATCGCTCGCGGCGGCGGCCAAGAGAATCAATCGAGACTCGAAGCGTCGCCAAGCTATGGTAATCATCCCATTTTCAAGCGGCCGTTTTCCTGGACTTCACGCGGCAAGTTTCAGTTTCATGGCGGGTGTTATTCCGCCGATGCCCGTGTTCGGGCGCTCGTTGTTGTAAGTCCATAGCCAACGCGTGGCGTGATCCTTGACCTCCTCGATTGTGTTCCAGATGAACTGGCCGAGCCATTCCCGGCGGACCGTCCGATTGTAGCGTTCGACATAGGCGTTCTGCTGTGGCTTGCCGGGCTGGATATAGAACAGCCCAATGCCGCGCTTATGCGCCCAGGTTTGCAGTTTCCCGCTGCCGTATTCAGGACCATAGCACGTTCAGTGTCTTGAACGAGCGCCCGTCGCCGAGCTGGTCTGCCATGAAGTCCATAGACCACATCTCGTTCGGACATTCCGGCACGGCCAGCGGTTCCGGTGTCTCCCGTGACAGCCGCTTCTTCGACCTAATGCGCTGGTTCAGTTCCGGTTCGCAATAGATGCGGCGGATCCGTTTGTGGTTCCAGGCAAAGCCTTTCACATTGCGCAGGAACAAATAGCACAGGCCAAAGCCCGGCGCCGCGTCTTGTCCGAGCTCGCCAGCCGGACCAGCCAGTCCGCGATCTCGGCATTCTCATCCGACAGCTTCGCATAAACCCGCTTTTGCGCGATTGGTGCCCGCCACATTCAAGGACTGTCCCTGCAGTGCCAGTTTATTCCAGCCGCTTCTGCCCGGATTCCCGCCGTGTCGACGCCCATCCGTTTTCGGATCTTTGTGCAGGCTTCCAGCATATCGCTCAAAATCTTCCGCCGAATCGCGATCTTGCTGGTCCGGCGGTCCGCCAGGACCGAAACGCCGGTGGCAAGAGACGGGTTATCGCGCGCCGGGAGATCGGCCAGCTTGGCCCGAACGCCATTGCGGCGGCCCCGTGCGCATACGCAAGGCATCGCCGCGCGATCGGCATGTGTCGTAAGATATTGGGAAGCTTCCTATCGGGCGCGCGTCCGGACACAAGTCGCGCTAAAGGTTAACCATTGGCGTATTGGAGTTTACTCCGTTTACAGAACGACTCCAGATATTAACCCTCGTTGGTTTCCCAAGCCTTGCGCATTATCGATGAGTTCATGTTGTCCTGACAAAACCATATTCAGAACTAAGCAATACAGAAAACGTGGCGATGGCGCGGACGAGCCCAGAATCAACTGACTTTAAACCAGTTTCCCGGTTCGCGCCGTTACGGACGTTCAGCGCGGTCATCGGACTGGCCGGCGTGGCCATTCTTGCTGCGATGCCAACACCCGATGCTGTCCAGATACAACTCGGTATCGCCACGGTCGCAACCTATTTTCTCATGAGTTGGCTGCGCCCATCTGGCGGTCCATTCCGCAGTTTCGTCTCTCTACTGATCGTGTTCACCAGCACACGATATATGATCTGGCGTGTCACGGAGACAATGCCGACGGATTCGCCTTTTTCGATCGTAGGCGGCATTTTCCTCCTCGGCGCGGAATCTTACGGTTATGTCCTCCTGCTGCTTTCAACGTTCCTTTCTGTTGATGTCTACAAGCGCCCCCCATGCCCGGCGCCGATATCGCCGGAGGCCTGCCCAACCGTCGACATCCTGATTCCCAGCTATAACGAGCCCGACGACCTGCTCGAAGTGACGCTGACGGCAGCTCTCAACGTCAATTACCCGACAGGCCGTGTGAACGTGTACCTTCTCGACGATGGCGGGACGGTTGCCAAGCGCAACCAGGCCGACCCGAAGAAAGCAGCGGAAGCACAGACGCGCTTCGCGCATTTACAGGAAGTCTGCGCCCGCCTGGGTGCCCGCTACCTGACGCGGGAGAAGAATGATCATGCCAAGGCGGGCAATATCAACGCCGCGCTGAAGAGTATTGATGGTGACCTTGTCCTGATACTTGACGCGGACCATGTTCCATCGACCGACATCTTGAGCCAGACTGTCGGCTATTTTGTCGAGGACCCGAAACTCTTTCTCGTTCAGACGCCGCACTTCTTCCTCAACCCTGACCCGCTTGAGCGCAACCTCGGCACATTCAGGAACATGCCGAGTGAGAACGAGATGTTCTACTCGGTTATCCAGCGCGGGCTCGATGGCCTCAATGCATCGTTCTTTTGCGGATCGGCGGCGGTCCTCAGGCGAGAATACATCATGGAGATCGGCGGTATCCAGGGTGACACGATCACCGAAGATGCAGAGACGGCACTCGAACTCCATTCAAGGGGCTATCGAAGCGCTTATGTTGATCGCCCCATGGTCGCCGGACTGTCGCCCGAGACTTTCTCGGGTTTTATCGTGCAGCGGATGCGCTGGACCCAGGGCATGGTCCAGATATTCCTATTGAAGAATCCACTGCTCAAGAAGGGCCTGACCTTTGCCCAGCGCGTCGGTTACTTCAATTCCTGCTTCTACTGGTTCTTCCCGCTGGCTCGCATGGCCTTCATCCTGGGCCCGCTGCTCTACCTCCTGTTCGGTATCCAAGTCTATGTCGGTGACCTATCGGATTTCCTCATGTACGGATTACCGCACATCGTAGGTGCACTGATGTTGTCCTCGATCCTCTATGGCCACACGCGCTGGGCTTTCGCCTCCGAGCTCTACGAGGTCATACAGTCGATCCATTGTTCCGGCGCCATTCTGGAAGTGCTCCGAAATCCACGCGCACCCAGTTTTGCCGTGACACCGAAGGGTGAGAATCTCGACGAGAATTTCGTCTCGCCGCTGGCCCGGCCATTCTACATACTGATCGCCCTTGTGTGCCTCGGCGAGCTGGCGGGACTCGTGCGCTGGTTTGTCGACCCGGTTGGTCCTGGCGTCGTTTCAGTTCTTTTGTTCTGGAACACGTTCCACCTCCTGCTCCTCGTCTCCGCCCTCGGCGTTCTCTACGAGCGGTCGCAGCAGCGCATCTTCCCGCGCTTCGAAACCCACCGCGAAATCACTCTGAACCATTTGGGCATTCCAGTGCCGGGCGAGATGACCGATGTGTCGATCACCGGCATGGGGTGCCGTGTTCCCTTTGGTGAAGGCAAGCGCTTTGCCGTCGGTGATGTCTTCAAGGCAGATGCCCGCGACCTTGGTGCGATAGTGCCGTCCGCACTGGATCTCAAGGTACTCTCGGTCTTTGACGAGGCCAACGGTCAGAAGCTCGGCTTGAGCTTCGTGATCGAGAACCAGGAACAATGGGCGGCCGTCGTCGCACTCATGTATGCGCGCAGCGAGAACTGGAAAACCTTCCGCGATGGCCGCGCGAAATCCGACAATATGGGCGCCAAGATCGCCGGTCTTGTCCGGTCCAGCCTGTCCCACGCCATGAACCATATCCAAGCCGTTACACGGGAAATACGCACATGATGTCCGCCCTCCGCCAGACAGCCCTAGCCGCTGTGCTCGCCGCGTCGCTGTTCGCGACGCCAGCCGTCGCGCAACAGGCGCCATCCGAAGACGCCGTATATGATGTCTATGCACGCTTTCGCGATGATCCGCAGATCGCAATCGAACGCCTCGAGAACGGGCTCTGGCGCGCTCGCCTTCCGTTGGCCGCCCTCCGCTCCAAACAGGGCGCGATCCGGCTCTATGGCGCCAAGGCAACAGAGGACGTTTCGTTCGCGATTGCGCCCCAGGCGAATGTCCAGTCAGCCCGCCTGATTCTGCGCCACGTTAGTGGCCGCGCACAGGAAGGCAGCAAGCCGCAGCTTCGCCTCGGCCTCAATGGCCGCTTCATCGCACAGGTGGATGGCGTCACCGAACGCGCCGCAGCGGTAAACGAGATCGTGATTGACCCGTCCATCCTCATGTCCGGCTTCAATAAATTGCGCATCGACGCCGTCCAGCGCTACACCTATGTCTGCCAGGATCCCGACGCCGCAGAACTCTGGACCGATATCGACACGTCGCGATCCTATGTCGAAATCATCTATGCACGGCACCCGTTCGCCGGCTCTCTGGCGGACCTCGGCGCCCTGGTCACAGCAGGCGTCGGCGGAGTGGACCAGCTTGGCATTCTCGTCGGCGATGGCGAGATGAACGAAGACACACTGCGCTGGGGCACGATCGCTTCGCAGGCTGTCGCGAACAGGCTTGCCTATCGCCTGCCGAGCATCAGCCGCGTGACGGCCGCGACCTTGTCGGCCAATGCAGGAGGCGCCGACCTGATCGCCATCGGGACACCAGATCAACTCGCCGGACTGGCCCCGGCGGGGCTCGCGAACCTCAAGGGAGATGATTCATGGCTGTCGGTCAGCCGGTCACCGGCCGATCCGTCGCACTTCCTCATCGTTGCCGCCGGGCGCACGCCCGCCGCCATTGACGGCGCGGTCCGAGCGCTCGCGGCGGCGAACTTTCCGCTTTCGGATACATCATCCGTCATGCTTTCCCCTTCGGAACTGCCGTTGGGCGCGCTCGTTGCTAAAAAGCGACAGCTACGCGCCGGCGCGAAATATGCCTTCCGGGATCTCGGGCTCGCTGAGACATCACTACTCGGCGAGGAACGCGGCGAAATCGACCTTGATTTCGAACTGCCAGCCGACATGCGTTTCCGCTCCAAGAGCGAAGTGGTCCTTGAGTTGGACTTTGCCTATGGCGCAGGGCTCGACGACAATTCGGTCGTGAATATCCTCGTGAACAATGAATTTCAGCGCGCAATCCGACTGACCAATCCGGCTGGCGAGGTTACTCCAGGCTACAAGCTATCACTATCGCCGGATGCCTTCCGGCCCGGCCATAACAAGGTCGCCTTCGAGGTTGAACTCTCGACCGAAACACAGGGAGAGTGCGCCGCGCGCAGCATGCGCCACCTCGCCTTCGTGATGAAGGATACCTCGACCATTACACTGCCCGACGCCGATCGCTACGTCGAACTGCCAAACCTGGCCCTCCTCTCGGAGTCCGGCTTTCCCTATGCCGGCATTGGAGAAGAACCATTTGCCATCCAGGCTGGTGACCGGAGCGATGACACCGCTGCCGCCGTCTGGACGCTTGGCGCAAAGCTCGGCCAGATCAACGGTACTGTGTTCACTGAGGCCGAATTTGGCTTCGGTCTTGGGCTTGATGGCATGCACACGCTGGTCGTGGGCCCGCGCACGGCATTGGATGGATTCCTTCCAGCTGAAGTGAGGCTGTCCGGACAAGTCACGGCGACAGCGACCGGAGGCAAGGACGGTCGCGAATCCACCTTCACACAGAACTACAAGACCACTGATCTCGGCGACAACGGGCTCCTCATCGAAGGCCGCTCGCCGCAACATGCGGGTCGCCTGGTTACGGTCGTTACAGCGGAATCTGGCAGCCAGCTAGTCGCCTCCACCCGCTCGCTCGTCCAGCCAAGCCATTGGAGCCAGCTGAAAGGCGGCGCGGCAGTTTGGCGGGAAAACGCTGCCACAGTCGTGACACAGGCACCTACTGAAATCTTCAAGATCGGCCAGGTCCGGCCAGGCGAAATGGCGCGCATGAAATCGGGGCGTTCGCCCTGGCGCTGGATCCTCACCATCGGGGCCATCCTGTTCGTGCTGGCGTCCGCCCTCGCCCTGATCGCCCGCTACATGCGTGATCGGATGAACGAAAAGTGATTCGGCCTCACCGCCTCCTGCACGTTGCTGCCCTCATGGCGCTCGTCGTCCCTGCTTTGGGTACACTGTGGACGGCTGCGGCACAGACGCGAGTGGACGGCGTGTTTTCCGTTGGCATTCCAGGTGTGGAATCCGGAACGGCGATTGCTGGCCAGGCGGAAGTACCGGTCGGCCCGTCACCGGCGGACGTGCAGGCAGTATGGGATCTGGGCGCCGCAGGCAGCTGGAACGCGGCCGGGCGTAGCCTGGCCGCGCTGGAAACCTCAAACGCGTCCTGGACACCTCCGGGCCACCTCAAGGCCTTTCTCGCCAAAGGCGAGAACGACCAACACATACGTGGTGCCATCGCGGCCAGGGACTGGGCGGGCGTTCTCGCACGCCTGCCCGCTGACTGGCAGGCCGCTTGCGAACCTGAATCCCACCTCTGGGCCCGAGCTGACGCGGTCGAGGGCCTTGGCGATGCGGAGCAGATCAAGACATTCTATATCACGGCACTGAGCAATTGCGACGATGCGGGCCTTGTCGCAGCGCTTGGCGGCCGCGCGGTGTCTGCACTCGATGCAGACGGCCTCTCGGCTCTGCGAGCGCTGGAGTCCCTCAATCGGAGTGACGACCCCAAAGTCGTTCTCGCGTATGCGCGCATCACGCGCGAAGAAAGCAGGCGCCGGTTCGAAACTGCCGCCCGCGCGGGAGACCTTGCAACGGTAGCAGACTTGGCCAGTCACTCCGATGACCCGCGCGTGCTGGCGCATGCAGGCTGGACCTTCCTCGATTCAGATGCCGCCCTCGCGGCTGGATTCTTCGAACGCGCGCTCGCCGGAGGCAGCGGCGATGACGTGCGCCGCGGCCTCGTCCTCGCGACCCTCGCTACAGGCAACATTTCCGCTGCGCGCCGAGCCCTCTCGCAGGGCGGCGATCCGACTATGGTTCCCGGTCTCGCGGCCCGGATAGATATCGAGGATGCGGTCATACACCGCAGCAAAGGAGACTGGCAGGGCGCCATCGCGCTGGCGGCCAGCGCCTCCAGCCGCAACCCCGACCTCGCCGAGGCGGCGCAATCCATTTCCGGCGGTGCGCTGATCGACGCTGCTAGCAAGGCCTATGAATCGGGTAACTATAAGGAGGCCGGTCGGTTGTCGCGCCAGGCCTCTGCCTATCGGCCCACGCAACGCGCGGGCCGGATGCGCGCGGCCTGGTCCGATCTCCAGCTTGGCAATGCACCAGCAGCGGCGTCGGCATTCAGCCGCCTCTATCTCGATGCGCCGGATACGGAGTCGGCCGAAGGCTACGCGCTGGCTGCAGAGAAATCCGGCGGCCTCGGCACGGCCGCCGCGCTCGCGCGCGCGCTCGGAGGTCCACTCGGTCCCAAGGTCGATGCGCGCTTCGCCGCCGCCGCCTTCAATCAGGGTGACTACCTCACAGCTCGCGCACATGCCCCGGACGCCTATGAGGCCCTCGATGGGCTAGACCGCACATGGTACCGTCAGGCTGTGTCAGCCCGCAGCCAGGGCGGCAACAGCGGCGGCAACCGTATTCGCGGCGTCGTCTCGACGACATCGGTTGGTACCTCGCGTGGCACCAACCGGTTTGAGGCTGGCCTTGCCGTCTATACGCTCGACGCCGATGAGAGCGCATCGCCGTTCGTGGACGCGTCACGCCAAACCTTCGCTGCGCCCTATCTCGGCTGGAGCCGCGAAGGCGATGCCAGCCTTGCAGTCCGTATCGGCCTCTTGCCGGTGGGCGCCGATGCCGGTCCACAACTGACTGGCGAGATCGCCGTCGCGCATGAAAAAAATGGCCACGCCGTCGAAGCGCGCGTGTTCGTCCGTCCGAAAACCGACAGCGTTCTGGCGCACGCAGGCCAGCGCGACGCCGTCACTGGACATACCTTTGGGCGCGTTGTCGAATCTGGTGCTCTTGTGCGTACCCGGCTTCCCGTCGGCAGGAAAAACGCTGTCCAGGCAGACGTCTCGGTCACGCAGCTTGAGGGGGAGAACACGGATGACAATGCAATGGTCTCGGCCGGCATTTCAGGATCCCGTTCGGTCGCACGGGATGGTTTTGCCTATCTCGTGACCGGCCCTTTCTACCAGTTCCAGTCCTATGACAGGAACAGCAACTTCTTCACCGCAGGTCATGGCGGATATTTCAGTCCGCAAGCCTTCCACCGCACCGGTTGGTCCGCCAATGCGCAAACCGATCCGCTCAAGAAGTGGATCGTCAAGGCGGATTGGGCTGTGGCCTACGAATCTGTCAATGAAGACCCGGCCATCGCCAACCCGCTGGTGTCCGTCGCCCAGCCCCTGGTCGGCGGCGGCAGCAGCACGGGTTTCGCCGGGGCGCTGGATGTCGCGGTCGCCCGCCGCATTTCACGAGATGTCATTGCCTCTGCGAACGCGGCCGCCATTGCCTCTGAAGCCTATGAAGATGTCCGTGTCGGCATCGCCCTCACCTGGACTCCCGGCGGCCGCGCCGGTCTCCAGCGCAGGGACTTGCCGTCTGACCCGTTCAATCCCGCTTCCTGGATACAGCCATGAGTATAGTCAAACCTTCTGGATCCGCGGGCAGGCCGGGCGACGGCGTGCGGCTCGTGAAGCGGCTCGAACGCAGCGATCCTTTCCTGATGCGCGCCGTGAAAGGCATCGCGATGATCGGCGGCCTTCTCGGGATGCTGGTTTACGCATGGCAAGTCATCCATGAGGATACGGTATCCAGTCGGCGCGCACTCGATCGAGCGGCCACAGTCGGCCAGGTTGCCGCTGAAGCGGATGTCGCCCGCATCAATGCGGTGGCGATGGACGTTTCGCCCCGGATCGCAGCCTCTTTCGCGGCCTCGCTGCCAGCCAGCATGCAGCGCTCGCTTCAGGCAGACATGGCGGATCGTTTGGTGGGTACGCCGGTCATGGCCATCATAGTCTTTGGCGAGGCCGGCCAGACTCTCGCCGTCTTGGGGCAAATGCCATCCGATGCCGCTGGCAACGTCGGGCCTCGCACCAAGAGCCGCCGGGCAGGCGGGGAGCTTCTCGATCTGGAGTTGGTACCAATTGCGAAAGGCCGGGTTGCCTATTACCGCGACCTGCCGATGGGCAATGGCAAACGCGTTCAGGCGGCGATGGTGCTCCGGGCCAGCGCCTTCCAGCCGGCCCTGCAGATGGGGTCTGCGGCCGGCATGCGCTGGCGCGCCGCGCTCCTCAACCGTGATGGCGAAACCATCCTGACCGCGGCCGACGAGCAAGGCGGGTTTACTGAACGCGACGTCAATCTTGCCGCCTCGGCGCTTGGCTGGCGTGCACTCCATAGCGATGAATCTGCCGCGCGTGATCGGGTCACGGGGCAATCAGGCGATGTCTTTATCGAAACCCGATCTGTCTCCGGTGACATGCTGCAGCTCACTTATGTCGGCCAGGCACGTCCTGCGCTGTCTGTCCTCGTATCGCACCGCTTCGAATTTCTTGCGCTGTTCGGTGTGTCGATGATCGCCGTATTGCTGGCAGTGTCCGTGATCCAGAACGAGTGGCAGCGTCAGGACCGTCAGGTGCGCGACGCAGACCTGACTGCAGCGCGCGCTGAGATTACGTGCGACCTTCTCGCGGCGGGCGTCATCGATTGGTCTGTGTCTGACGGCGCCGTCGAATATTCCGAAGGCTGGGCAGACATGTTCGGGCAGGGCGACGAACCAGTCGCGGAGCAAATATTCGACTGGATCGCGCGAATCCACCCGGAGGACAAGCTCGCCGCCCGCGAAGCCTATCAGGCGATGCTCGAAGGCCGGGAGACAGAACTTGTCCACCGCATACGCATCCGCATGTCGTCGGGCCTCTGGGTCCAGGTCGTGGAGCGTGGACGGGCTCTGGTGGGAACAGACGGCCGGACCAAACGGATCGTGCTTGTCCAGACGACCGAGCCAGTCGATGGCAGCGCGCTGCGCAATGCTTTCGGCGACGCGACGCTGCCGACCGCTCGCGCGGTCTGAAACCTGCGCAGCCCGTCGCTGCCCAAACCGCCTGCGACAGCCCTCCGCATCAGGTTCCTGATGACGTGTCCGGGTGCCTGTGGCACGCTTGCCAGAACAGCAACCGGGCCGGCAGGGTCCGGTACCAGGGCAGGATTCACATGACGGCAATTTCCCTTTCACGCATCGTCGCGCACTGGGCGCAGCAACAACCGGACCGTGTTGCGCTCGACCATCTCGGCGACCGGCGCACATGGGCCGAACTGGAGGCGCGCACCAATCGCCTCGCCCGTGCCTATCAGGCCCTCGGGGTCAGGGCCGACGATTTTGTCACCATCGCCCTGCCGAATGGCTGCGAATTTGTCGAAGCCTGCCTCGCTACCTGGAAACTCGGCGCCACGCCACAGCCAATCTCGGCCAAGCTGCCCAAGTTCGAACGCGACCAGATTATTGACCTCGGCAAGCCGGCCCTGGTCATCGGCGTCGCGGAAAGCGAATACGCGCCGACGCCCTGCCTGCAGAAGGACTTCGTGCCCGATGCCAGCCTGTCCGATGCGCCCCTGCCGGAACGCACGGCCAGATCCTTCAAGGCCATGACGTCCGGCGGCTCCACCGGGCGCCCGAAACTGATCGTGTCGAAACTGCCCGCCGCCTGGGACCCGGACGAGCCCTACCTCGAGATCACCAATCAGGGGACCATGCTGATCCCCGGCCCGCTCTATCATAACGGGCCCTTCCTCTGGGCCATGATCGCCCTGTTCAAGGGCTGCACGATTGTGATCACGACGCGGTTCGACGCCGAACAGGTGCTCGAGCGGATCGCTGCGAACAGCGTCGATATCGTGTATCTCGTGCCGACCATGATGCGGCGCATCTGGGCCCTGCCCGAAGAGGTGCGCACGAAATATGACGTGTCCAGCCTGCGGGCGGTCTGGCACCTCGCCGCGCCATGCCCGGCCTGGCTGAAGGAAGCCTTTATCGACTGGCTCGGCGCCGAGGTCATATGGGAACTCTATGGCGGCACCGAAGGGCAGGGGTCGACCACGATCCAGGGCACTGACTGGCTCACCCATCGCGGCTCCGTCGGGCGGCCGGTGGAAACCTGCGAAATGAAGATCGTCGGCGAAGATGGCGAGACACTGCCACCCGGCGAGGTGGGCGAAGTCTATATGCGTCCGCATTCGGGGCCGGGCACGACCTATGAATACCTTGGCGCCGATGCCAAGATCATCGAGGGCGGCTGGGAAAGCCTCGGCGATCTCGGCTGGATGGACGCCGAAGGCTTCCTCTACCTCTCCGACCGTCTGTCGGACATGGTCCTGTCGGGGGGCGCGAATATCTATCCGGCGGAAGTCGAAGCGGCCCTCGATGCCTTTCCCGGCGTGCGCTCGTCTGCCGTCATCGGCCTGCCGGACGAAGATCTCGGCGCGCGCCTGCATGCGATTGTCGACTATCCCGAAGGCGCGCCCGATGAGGCCGCCCTGCTCGCCCACCTCGCCGACCGGCTCGTGCGCTACAAGATCCCGCGCTCGATCGAATGGGTGCGCGATCCCTTGCGCGACGATGCCGGCAAGGTGCGCCGCAAGGCGTTGCGCGAGGCGCGGTTGAACCAGGCAGAAACAGCGGGCTGAGCGAACCAGGGGGGTATGCAGAATGGTGAGGCTCTCATATGGCATGGTCGCTGCGGCCCTCGCGGCCCTGTCGGCCTGCACCTCTCTGGCAGGTCCGGAGCCTGCGGGCACCGATGCGCAGGCCCTTGTATTCGAGGCCGAGCGCACCTTCGCCGTGACCGCCCAAACGAAAGGCGTGAAGCAGGGCTTCCTATCCGTGTTGGCCGCCGATTCGATCGTTTTCAGCCCAGCCGGAATCGTTTCCGGAATCGAGCATTATTCGGATGCGCCGGAGAGCCCGTTCAGCCTCATGTGGCGGCCGGCGGAGGGGGAGGGCGCCAGCTCGGACGACCTGTATTTCTCCACCGGCCCCTTTGTCGTTGCGGCAGATGGAGAAGACCGGGGGTTCGGGCAATACCTTTCAGTCTGGCAGCGGCAGGATGACGGTACGATCCGTCTGCTCGCCGATCACGGCATCAGCTTGCCCGCAGACCTCGTCGGGCCTCAGCATGCGGTATTTGCCGCCCTCCTGGCGGAGACGCGGGCGACACGACCCGCCCCGGCGGGTTCCTGCGATACATCGCTTGAGGATGCGGACGCCGCCCTCAACCTGGCCGAGGACATCCATCCCGAGGCGATCCTGCTGCGCAATGGCCGCGTCAGCACACGCGGCCCGGTTCCAGGGCTTGCAGCAGGAGTCGTGACACGCAGGGTGGCGGTTGCCGCGGCCGAGGATCTTGGCATGTCGGCAGGGCAGGCACAGCCGGCGAGCGCGGGGAATGCGCAAACCTATCTGCGCATCTGGCAGCGTGAAGGGTGCGCGTGGACGGTCCTGATCGATCTGGAAACCTGACGCGCGGAGGGGAACGCCCCGCGGCACGTGCGCGTTGCGAACTCATGACCCAGCACCATCCCCTTGAGGATATTCTGGAAAGGGCCACCGACGAGACCGACGGAGAGAGCGTGTCGTTCGGGGACCTGCTCAAACTGTTTGAGGACCGGTCCTTTGGTCCGGTCTTTACCGTTCTGGGCCTTCTCGTCGTCCTGCCGCCGTTGGGCGCGATACCGGGCCTGCCCATGGTGATCGGCATGGTCGTTGCGCTTTTTGCCTTTCAGATGATGCTCGGCAGCGGGCACCCCTGGGTGCCGGAGTTTGTCGAAAACCTGTCTATTTCGAAGGACAAGGTTCGCAAGGCGCATCGAAAATCGCGCGCGGCGTTGAAAGAGATCGACTCGTTCGTGACCCATCGCCTCGCATGGGCGACGGGTGCAACGGCGCGTCGGATTGCGGCAGGTGCCGTCGTCCTTCTGGGCCTGACGATGATGCCGCTTGAAATTGTGCCCTTTGCCGTCGCAGCGCCCGGCGCCGCCATCATGCTGATCGGTCTCGCAGTGATCTCGCGGGACGGGCTCGTGATGCTGTTCTCCCTCGCAATCAGCCTTGGCGTGCTCGGGTTTGTTGGCATGTTGCTGCTCGGCTAGGCCCTTATGGCTGAGCGGGCTCGCGCCGTTTCGTATACAGGATCAGCAGCGCGACCAGCCCGATGCTCGTGCCCTGGCTGGAGAAGAGTTCCAGCATGCCGGCGAAGAACCAGCTGGGTATTGCCGCGCGCGCCTGCGCTTCGATCAGGATATCGCCATTGCCCTTGCCGAGCAGTTCAGCATTGGCCGCTTCGATCTTGGCCTGCAGGTCGTCACGGCGGCGGGCGAGGCCGAGTTCGTTCTGGGCGTCGCGATAGGGCTTCTGTTCGGTGCGGCCGACGCGTTCGACTTCCGAAATATAGGCTTCGAGCCCTTCGACGGAGCGTGTTTCCGGCGGGATTCCGGCGAGCTGTACGCGCCAGTCGCCGAGCTGCTGTTCCAGCAGCGCGCGGTTCGATCCGGCCGTGCTGATCTCCGCTACGGAGGCCTGGTTATTGGCCGCGATATACATCTGCGTGCCAAGGATGCTGGTGCCGGCGCCGGCCAGCGCGAAGAGCAGGGCGCGGACTGCCTCCTTCATGCGCTTGTTGGCGGTATGCCAGTAGAAGAAGGTGAAGCCGCCGAACGAGATCACCGCCGCAATCACCCCGGTCCAGCCCCAGATTCCGGCCTGCAGCGGGTCGGTCACCGAACTGGAGAACGCCTGGTAATTGGCAAAGCCCGACAGGGCTGCCGCGCTGAGCCCCGCGCCAAGGAATACGAGCGCGAGAAGAGTGATGATGACCCGCTCGCCGAGATTGCGATGCGGAAGGGGAGGCGATGGCGGGACGCGGTGCTCAGTCTTGAGCGCTAGAACTCTGGGCTCCTTCGATACAATCGCGTTTCGTTGCACGCGTTTTTCCACCGCGAATTCATCTTTGCGGTCTGGTCTGGGCTCCGGTTCGTCGTGCGCCGGGATTCCCCGAAAGCGCTGCTGGGGCAGGGAACCCAGTTCCTCGACAAGCTCCTCGAAGGAGCCTTGAGCCCCACAATTCTTGCAATGGTACGTTCCGCGCTCAAGGTAGAGTGTGAGGCTATATTCGTCTGAGGCAGCACACGCTTCGTCAAGCGGACACTGGCTCTTCTGCTCGCTCGAGTCCTGGCTCGCATCATCAAGCAGGGATCCCAACTGTCGGGATATCTTCTGCAGAAGAAATTCTTCTCGTGAATCGGCCATGAACACGTGACCCCTCGTTGAACCCGGGCCGCAGACTTACCCGAAACTTTGCACACTCGTCACCCCCACGTATCACACCTGCGTCAGGGCTGAGGATTATGCCTTTCCGGAAGGCCTGACGGGCCTTAAGTAAGTGTTAATCGGCCCGGCCTGAGAATGCCTTGCAGAACGCACTGGCCCGTCGGCCGATTGGGAGACAACACATATGATACCTCGTTCGCTGGCCATCCCGAAAACGTGGAAGACGTTCAATGGGGCAAGTTTCTTTTCCGCCTTTGGATACCCGGCTCTCGGCATTGCCCTGTTCACGACCATGGTCGTGCTTGGCATCGTGCTCAGCGAGCTGACGCTGCACTGGTGGTATTTCCCGCTGGCCTTCGGCGTCGTCGCCCTCTCCGTCTTCATGTGCAATCTCGGCATCGGGCCGCTGCACCGCATCCTCCAGCACCGCGCCGGTGAACTGAAGGCGCCTGCGCAGTTCCTGACCATGATGAACCTGATGCTGGCCATGCAGGGCAATGTGAAGGACTGGGTGAACTATCATTCCCAGCACCACCGCTTTGCCGACGCGCCCGGCGACCCGCACAATCCCTTCGAGTCCAAGCGCTGGGCCTGGGTCGGCTGGATTCTCTGGCGCGACAAGCAGGACACCGACCGCCCGATTGCGATGTGGCTGAAAGACCAGCCCGTGATCGTCTGGATGGACCGGTTCTACAACGAGCTGAGCCTTGTCGTGCACCTGGTCATTCCGGCTGCGATCTATCTCATCGTCTGGGCCACGGGCGGGTCGCTGGTGCTAACCGCGATAATCCATGCCAGCGTTGTCATTGGCCGCGCCATCCAGTTCCACGCCACGGTCTACGGCATCAATGTGCTCGGCCACCTCAAGACACCGATCTGGGCCGATCACCTGATGGCCCTGCTGACTGGCGGCGAAGCCTTCCACGACCACCATCATGACGCGCCCCAAAGCGCCCTGCATCGCCCCCGCAAAGGCGTCTGGAACCGGATCGTCGACTATAATGGCACCATCCTGCTCGCCTTCGAAAAAATCGGCTGGGTCAAGAACCTGAAGATCGCGCCGCAGTTCGCCTGATCGTTTTATGAATTCAAGCTGAACCAGCCCGCCCTTCAAAAGGCGGGCTTTTTCTTGGCTTCGGCACAGGTCGGCCACAGGTGCGCCCCAATCATCAGCAATCTTTGCCTTCATCAAAGGCTGGGGAGCCGAGACAACAGGGAAGGGACGCCCCAATGAAATCCACACTCCTGACACTCGCCATGACCGGCCTCAGCCTCGCCATGGTCCTCCCCGCCGCCGCCAAGCCGGCCCCGGACTCCACCTCGACCGCAGGCTCGGTACACTCCTACATCCTGCTCGACCGCACCGGCTCGATGAGCGGCATCTGGGACGAAGCCCTCGGCTCGGTGAACGCCTATGCCGCCAGCGTTGGCGAGGCCGATGAAGGCGAGATTGAAGGTGCCGACATCAAGACGACCATCACGATGGCGGTATTCGACTACCAGGAATCGCTGCAGTTTGACGTGCTGCGCAAGGACGTGGCGGCGGAGGCCTGGACAGACGTCACCAATGATGAAGCCAATCCGCGCGGCATGACGCCGCTGTTCGATGCTATCGGGCGAATGGTCTCGCTCGCCGAAGCGGACAAGCCGGAAAAGGCTGTCATCGTCATCATGACCGACGGCCATGAAAACTCGTCAAAAGAGATCACTCGCGACGGCGCCAAGGCCGCGCTGGACCGGGCCAAAGCGAATGGCTGGGAAGTCGTTTTCCTTGGCGCGGAATTCGCCAATTTCGGCGATGCGGATGCTGTCGGCATGAGTGCCTCGAAAACCATGGCTGTCGGCCAGGGCCGTATGCAGGACTCGATGTCTGCGCTGGCCAAGAAATCCCGTGCCTATGGCAAGGGCGAAGAGGCTGAAATCGTTTTCGATGACGCAGATCGCGCTGCCGCCGATGAAGAAGGCGTGAAAGACCGCACGGGTCAGTAGCAGGCTTCGGCGCGGCCCAGCCTTACCGTCGCTTGCCTGGAAGAAAAAAGCCCGTCCGGATTGCTCCGGACGGGCTTTATCTTTGCCGCTGCAGCTGGGCTCAGCGCGGCGCCATGCGGATCGCGCCGTCGAGGCGGACGTCTTCGCCGTTGAAATAGCCGTTGCGGCACATTTCCACGGCCAGCGAGGCGTATTCATCCGGATTACCGAGACGGGCCGGGTGCGGCACCTGGGCGCCGAGGGCCTGGCGGACCGGCTCGGGGGCGCCGGCCAGCAGCGGCGTATCGAAAATACCGGGCAGGATTGTGTTGACCCGGATCAGTTCGCGGCTGAGGTCGCGTGCGATTGGCAGGGTCATGCCGACGACGCCGCCCTTGGAGGCGGAATAGGAGGCCTGGCCGATCTGGCCGTCTTCAGCGGCCACGGAAGCCGTGTTGACGATCGCGCCGCGCTCGCCGTCGACCGGGTCGAGCGTCATCATGCCAGCAGCCGATTTGGCGATGCAGCGGAACGTGCCGACAAGGTTGATCTGGATAATCATGTTGAACTTGTCGAGCGGGAAGTGGGTGATCTCGCCGGTCTTCTTGTCACGGCTGGCCGTCTTGATCGCGTTGCCGGTGCCGGCGCAGTTGATCAGGATGCGTTCCTGGCCGATGGCGGCGCGGGACTTGGCAAAGCCGGCATCGACCGACGCGTCGTCGGTCACATTGACCTCGCAGAAGACGCCGCCGAGTTCCTTGGCGAGCGCTTCGCCCTTTTCGGCGTTGAGATCGAACAAGGCGACTTTCGCGCCCATGCCGGCAAGCTTGCGCGCAGTTGCTGCGCCGAGGCCGGAAGCGCCCCCGGTAATGACGGCGGATACGCTGGAATCAATTTTCATGGGCCACTGCCCTCCTTGGTTTTCGTGAGACTGGCCCTGTGTCTATAATGGTCTGAGGAGTTCGCAATGACTGACGCAGCGGAAATTATAAATACGGTTCGCGGCAAGGACGGCACGTTCCTGCCCAAGAGTATCGAGCGCAATGCGCGGGTGTCGCGCGGCCTGGTGCCCAAGCTGATGCGGGTCATCGGCCGGGTCCCATTCGCCGATGACCTGGTCGCGGCCTGGTATGCGGCGCGCGATCCGTTGACGCCGATGAAGGCGAAGGCCGTGCTATATGCCGCCGTTGCCTATTTCGTGATGCCCGCTGATTTGCTGCCGGACATGATAGTCGGGCTGGGATTTACCGATGATGCCACCGTTCTGGCCACCGCGCTCGGCGTGGTCGGCATGTACGTGAAAGAGCGTCACCGGCGCATGGCCCGGCGCCTGTTGCGCCTGCCTGAACCGGTCAAGGATCAGGAATAGGAATATGGAGGGGGCGCAAATCTCGTTGTTCGGCGCGCTGGCGCTCGGCTTGGTTTACGGCGCGGCGTTCTGCTATCGCGGGAAGGGGCCCGTCGCCCTGCTGGTCAAGACGGGGTCAACGGCCCTGCTGGCGCTATGGGCCTATCTGGCAGGCGGCCCGGTGCTGCTCGTGGCCGCGCTGGCCCTCAGTTCCGCCGGGGATGCCTTTCTCGCGCTTGAAGGCGAACGCTGGCTGAAGCCCGGCATGGCAGCCTTCTTCCTCGCCCATGTAGCCTATGTCGCCCTGTTCTGGGCGCTGGAGGCAGCGCCGCGCGATATTCTGAATACGTCCGCGCAGGTCGCGCTGGTATTTGGCGGCGTGCTGTTCGCGCGCTGGTTGGCGCCCTGGCTGGGCGAAATGCGCTGGCCGGTGTTTGCTTATACGGCGGTGATCCTGATGATGGGCGCAGCGGCGCTGCGGCTCGATCCAGTCTACTGGCCGGTCACGCTGGGCGCGATCATGTTCATCGCCTCGGACATGATCCTGTCACTCCAGCTTTTTCGCAAACCGGCAGACCAGCCGGCCGGCATGGTCTCATCCCTTGCCGTCTGGACGCTCTATTTCGGCGGTCAGGCCCTGATCGCCTGGGGGATGCTGACCGCGCTGGCCTAGCGTGGCCGGTCGCCATCGACCGTGGCGCGGCGCATGTGGCGGCGGTGGCCGTGATAATCGTTGAGCGCGTAGTGCCAGACACAGCGATTATCCCACATGGTGACGTCGCCGGCCTGCCAGCGCACGCGGCAGGTGTTGCGCTCTTCCTTTGACAGGTCGAACAAATAGTTCAGCAGGGGCCGGCTCTCTTTCCGGCTCCAGCCGGCAAAGCGCAGCGTGAAGGCCGGGTTGATGTAAAGACCCTTCCGGCCGGTTTCCGGATGCGTGCGCACGATCGGGTGCTCGTATTCCGGGGCGTCGGGTGCGGCGGTGGCATCCATCGACTGGCGGACGGCAGCGGAATAGCCGTCAGCGCCGTATTCCTTGCTCGCGGTATGCACGGCGGTCATGCCGCCCAGTGCTTTCTGCAGGCCGACCGAGAGGCGGTCATAGGCCGCCTGCTGGTCGGCGAAAAGCGTGTCCCCGCCATAGGGCGGGACTTCGAGCGCGTGGAGGATCGAGCCGAGGGCGGGCTCTTCGAGGAAGCTCATGTCAGAATGCCAGCCGCCGCCGAAATTGGTTTTCTCCTCCGGCTCCTTGATGATCTCGAGGAGTTCCGGGTGGCCGTCCATGCCCTTGACGTAAGGGTGGATGTTCAGCGTGCCGAAGCGCCGGGCGAAGGCCTTGTGCTGGTCGGGCGTCATGCCGTTCTGGCCGCGCAGGATAATCACCTTGTGGTCGAGGAAAGCCTGGTGGACCGCGTCGAACTCGGAATTGGACAATTCTTTCGTGAGGTCCACGCCGTGGATTTCTGCGCCGAGTGTGCCGGTGAGGGGCTGGATAGTCATGTTCATCCGGCAAGTGAACCACCGGCACGGGGGCGATGCAAGAATGTCGTTTGCACCCTCACGCGAAATATGAGACAGACGCGGCGGGCCACATGCCCCCAACGGCATGCAGCCTATCTGTGAGGATAGGAGTAAAACAGATGACGACGACCGCCAAACCCGGCGTGCTGCCAGCATGCCCACATTTTTCATCCGGCCCGACCGCAAAGCGTCCCGGATTTTCCCTTCAAAAACTCGAAACCGCCGCCCTTGGCCGTTCGCACCGTTCCGGCGATGCGAAGAAGAAGCTGAAGGCTGCGATTGATCGCTCCAAGGCGATCCTCGGTATTCCCGACGATTATCGCGTTGCCATCGTGCCGGCGTCCGATACGGGCGCAGTCGAGATGTGCATGTGGTCCATGCTCGGCGCAAAGCCAGTGGACGTGTTCGCCTGGGAAAGCTTCGGGCAGGACTGGGTGACCGATGCCACCAAGCAATTGAAGCTCGACAATTGCAACACCTATGTCGGCGAGTATGGCGAGCTGCCGCCCTTCGAAAAGGCGCGCGATGATGCCGACATCATCTTCACCTGGAACGGCACGACGTCCGGTGTGCGCGTTCCCAATGCCGACTGGATCAAACCGAACCCTGACCGCGTTGTGATCTGCGATGCGACGTCCGCCGCGTTTGCGCAGGACATCGAGTGGGAAAAGCTCGATGTCGTGACCTATAGCTGGCAGAAATGCCTCGGCGGAGAAGCCGCCCACGGCATGCTGGTGCTCAGCCCGCGCGCGGTGGCCCGTCTCGAAAGCTACACGCCGGACCGGCCGCTGCCGAAACTGTTCCGCATGACCAAGGGCGGCAAGATCGACGAAGCCCTGTTCGAGGGCGCGACGATCAATACGCCCAGCATGCTGTGCGTCGAAGACTATCTCCAGGCGCTCGACTGGTGCGAAAGCCTCGGTGGCTGGAAGGGGCTCCAGAAGCGCTCCGACGAGAGCCTCGCCACGCTGACCGACTGGGTCGCCAAGACCGACTGGATCGACTTCCTGTGTCCCGACGCATCCGTGCGCTCGAACACCGGCGTGACGTTCAGGATCACTGATCTGCGCGTTGCTAACATGGACGAGGCTGGCCAGCGCGATTTCGTCAAGCGCATGATGAAGCGCCTCGAAAAGGAAAACGCCTGCTTCGACGCAGCCGGTTACGCCAAGGCCCCTCCGGGCCTGCGCATCTGGTGCGGCGGATCGGTTGAACCGTCGAATGTCGCGGCCCTGACGCCATGGCTCGACTGGGCCTTCGCTGAAGAAGCCGCCAGCCTCTAAGCGCTTTCTCCCGCGCCCTCGTCCTTTGGTCTCGCCCAGGATGAGGGCGCTCGGAAATCCCCATAAGCAGGCTCATCCTGAGCAACGTCGAGGGAGAGCCGGGCCACGTGCCCCGAAACGATAAAGAGAACCCGAAATGCCCAAAGTCCTCATCGGAGACAAGCTCTCCCCCGCTGCCGTCGAAATCTTTCACGCGCGTGGCATCGAAACCGTCACCAAGATCGGTCTGAACACGGAAGACCTGATCAAGGAAATCGCTGATTATGACGGCCTTGTCGTCCGGTCCGCCTGCAAGCCGAATGCAGACGTGATCGCGGCCGCCACAAACCTGAAAGTCATTGGTCGTGCCGGTATCGGCGTCGACAATATAGACATCAAGGCGGCGACCGCCAAAGGCGTCGTGGTCATGAACACGCCGTTCGGCAACGCCATCACGACCGCTGAACATGCCATCGCCATGATGTTTGCCGCCGCCCGCCAGATCCCGGCCGCCAATGCCGAGACGCAAGCCGGCAAATGGCCGAAGTCCGGCTATATGGGCATCGAGGTCAGCTACAAGACGCTCGGCCTGATCGGTTGCGGCAATATCGGCAGCCGCGTCGCTGAACGGGCCATCGGCCTGAAGATGAAAGTCGTGGCCTATGATCCGTTCCTGACAGAGGAACGTGCTATCGAACTGGGGGTCGAGAAGGTTGAGCTTGAAGACCTGCTGAAGCGCGCCGACGTCATCACGCTGCATGTGCCGCTCACCGACCAGACTCGCAACGTCCTCTCGCGCGAGAATCTCGCCAAGACGAAGAAGGGCCTGATCCTGGTCAACTGCGCCCGCGGCGGCCTGGTGGACGAAGAGGCTGTCGCCGAGATGCTCGAAAGCGGCCACCTCGCGGGTGCTGCGTTCGATGTTTTCGCGGTCGAGCCTGCCAAGGAGAACGTTCTCTTCGGCAAGAAGAATTTCGTCGCAACGCCCCACCTTGGCGCGGCCACGAACGAAGCCCAGGAAAACGTCGCCCTTCAGGTCGCCGAGCAGATGTCCGACTATCTCCTGTCGGGCGCCGTCACCAACGCGCTCAACATGCCGTCGATCACCGCTGAGGAAGCCCCGCGCATCAGGCCGTTCGCAGGGCTTGCCGAAAAGCTCGGCTCCTTTGCGGGACAGATTTCCGACTATGGTTATGAGGAAGTGGTCATCGAATATGAGGGGGAGGTCGCAGACCTCAACCGCAAGCCGCTGACCGCCGCCTTGCTGGCGGGCCTGCTGCGGGCGTCGCGCGGCGATGTGAACATGGTGTCGGCCCCGGCGATCCTCGCCGACAGTGGCGTCAAGCTGACCGAGACAAAGACTGAAGTCAGCCCGGTCTATGACAGCCTGATCCGCGTCAAGGTGAAGACCAAGGCGACCAAGAACGCACCGGAAGGCGGCTGGCGCACCCTCGCTGGCACGCTGATCGCTGGCCAGCCACGCATCGTCGAGGTCAAGGGCATGGCGCTGGAAGGTGATTTCTCGCCGGTCACGCTTTACGTCAACAATCTCGACAAGCCGGGCTTCATCGGCGCTCTCGGCCAGATGCTGGGCGAAGCGAAGGTCAATATTGCGACGTTCCACCTCGGGCGCACCGAAGCGGGCGGCGAAGCGATTGCCTTGATCGGTATCGATTCTGTGCCCGGGGAGTCGCTCGTGACGAAGCTCGAGGCGCTGCCCCAGGTGCGCTACGCCAAAGTGCTGACTTTCTAGGCCGTCGAGGCCTGAATAATTGATATACAATCAGGCCGGGCTGTCATCGAGGCAGCCCGCCTCCAGTTAAGGGCTCCAGACACAAAGGAGCCTCACATGGCAAAGATCGCTATCGTCTATCATTCCGACTACGGCCACACGGCAAAGGTGGCTGAACATGTTCGCATTGGCGCGGCCAGCGCTGATGGCGTAGAGGTCACACTCTTCAAGGCAGACGACCTGACCAGCCCCTAAACCGGCCCCTGGGCTGAACTGGCCGCAGCCGATGCGATCATTTTCGGCTCGCCGACCTATATGGGCTCTGCGTCCGCCGTGTTTAAGCAATTCATGGAAGCCAGTTCAAAGGCCTGGTTCTCGCATGGCTGGAAAGACAAGATCGCCGCCGGGTTCACCAATTCCGGCTCGCTCTATGGCGACAAGTCCTCGACCCTGCAGCAGTTTTCGACCCTCGCGGCCCAGCATGGGATGGTCTGGGTCGGCACCGGCATGATGCCCGGCTACAATGCCTCCACCAAGGATATCAATGCCGTGCATAACCGCGTGAGCTTCACGCTTGGCCTCGGCGTGCAGTCGTTGACCGACCTGCCGGCCGAACAGACCCCTGACCGCTTTGACCTTGAAACGGCGGAAATGTTTGGAAAGCGTGTCTCGGAAGCCACCCTTCGCTGGGTTCGCGGGGCGGCCTGAACGGAAGCGCTTGACGGCGCGGGGTTTAGGCCCTTGTTCAGGCTGAACACGCCTGTTGGGGGAATCATCATGTATCGCGCCGCACTCTGTCTTTCATTTGTCCTGGCAATCGCCGGCACGGCCTCCGCCGACCTTCTCGACGAGGTCCGCTTGGGCGTTATGCAGCACAATATCTGCGTCATTGATTGCAACAATGCCGACAAGGAAGACGGCCCCGACATCAATGGCGAGCTGGTGTTCAAATCGCCGGACTTCCTATCGATCATCTGGTCGCCGCGCCCCTATGTGATGGGCGGCGCCAACACGGCAGGCAATACGAGCTTTGGGGCGGTGGGCCTGGTCTGGAACTGGAACTTCGCCGAGAACTGGTCGCTCGAAGCGGGCGAAGGCTATGCGGTCCATGACGGCACGCTGGAAAACCCGTTCCCGCAGGGTGATCCTCGCGGGGATGCGTTTACCGAGGAAAACGTGCTTCTCGGATCGCGCGACCTGTTCCGCACGTCGTTCGCCGTGAACTACAGCTTCAATGAGCGCTGGGGCGGCCAGGTCCTGTATGAGCATCTCAGCCACGGCCAGATCCTCGGCAACGGACGCAACCAGGGCATGGACAACCTCGGCGTCCGGATCATCTACGCGTTCGGTCACTAGGCGTGTGTCACGCCTTGGCGTTGCGATACCCCTTGCGCTGAAAAGGGTTCCTGCCACTCTCTCCTGAAAACATCAGGAGGACATGATGCCAGACAAACATGTTGTGGTGATCGGTGCAGGCCTTGGCGGCCTGACAGCGGCGATCAAGCTGCAGGAAGCCGGATATGATTTTACCCTGCTGGAACAGGGTGACCGCGTCGGCGGCACCTGGGCGGCGAATACCTATCCCGGCTGCGCCTGCGATGTTCAGGTCGCGCTGTATCAACTCTCCTTTGCCCAATCCATGGTCTGGACACGGCTTTATCCCCAGCAGGAAGAGATCCAGGCCTATGCCGAGGAGGTCACCGACCGCTTCCAGTTGCGCCCAAACCTTCACCTGAATGAAGGCGCGGACTCTGCTGTCTGGAGCGATGCGGACAAGAAATGGACGGTTACCACGACCAAGGGCCGCGTGATCGAAGCGGATGCCGTCATCGGCGCGCTTGGCCAGCTCAACCGTCCGTTCTGGCCCGATATTCCCGGCCTCGACACGTTTAGCGGCCCTAAAATGCATTCGGCCACCTGGGACCATTCCGTTGATTTCAAGGGCAAGCGCGTCGGCGTTGTGGGCTCGGCCGCGAGCGCCGTTCAGCTAATCCCTCAGGTCGCGCTCGAAGCGTCCAATGTCGGCGTGTTCCAGCGCTCTGCCAACTGGATGATCCCGCGCAATGACCGGGAGATCACGCCGGAAGAAATGACACTGATGTTCACGGTCCCCGAAAAGGCGGCGGAGTTCGCGGAGATGAACCGGAAAATTCTCTACGAGAATGCCGACTATTTCTTCTGGCAGGCCTTCGAGTGGACGCCGGAAGGGCGCGCCTTCTTCACGCGCCAGGCGACGGACCATCTGAACGCCCAGGTGCCGGATGCCGAGCTGCGCAAGAAGCTGACGCCGGACTATCCCGTCGGCTGTCGTCGCATCCTGATTGCGGATGATTTCTATCCAACCCTGATGCGCGACAATGTCGACCTGATCACCGACGGAATTGCCGAGATTGTCCCCGAGGGCATACGCACCAAGGACGGCGTGCTGCACGAATATGACATTCTCGTCTTCGCCACCGGGTTCGAGACGACTGGCTGGCACTGGTCGGTCGATGTAGTCGGGCAGGGCGGCGTAACGATCGAAGACACCTGGGCTGACGGTCCTGAAGCCTATCTCGGCATCACCGTCGCGGACTTCCCGAACTTCTTCGTCCTCTATGGGCCAAACACCAATCTCGGGCACAATTCGATCACCTTCATGCTGGAACGGCAGGTCGAATACACGATCAAGGCGCTGGACAAGCTGGACGAGGCAGGCGCGGCGGCGATGGCACCCAAGCGCGCCGTGCAGGACAAGTTCAACAAGGACTTGCAGGCTCGTCTCGGCAAGACGGTATGGGCCGATCCAGCCTGCAACAGCTGGTACAAGACCGAGGGTGGCCGTATCACCCAGAACTGGTCGGACCATACCCGCGCCTATGCCGATGCCGTCGCCGCTGTCGACCTCAGGGACTATGACCTCGTCAAGTAACACCGAAACGACACAAAACGGCTGATAAAACGGCGTCTGCCCCTTGCAATTTCGGGCAGACTCCTGCCCTTGTCGCGGCGGCTGAACACGGGAGTTCTATATGTCAGGTGTCGTCGTCGTAGGCGCTCAATGGGGCGATGAAGGCAAGGGCAAGATTGTCGACTGGCTCTCGAGCCGGGCCGATGTCGTGGTGCGTTTCCAGGGCGGTCATAATGCCGGCCATACGCTGGTTATTGATGGTAAAGTGTTCAAGCTCGCGCTGCTGCCGTCTGGCCTTGTGCGAGGGGGCAAGCTCTCGGTGATCGGCAATGGCGTCGTGGTCGATCCGTGGCACATGCTGACGGAAATTGACGGCATTCGCGCGCAGGGCGTTGAAGTGACTCCCGACAATCTCGTGCTCGCCGACAATGCCTCGCTGATCCTTCCTTGGCACAAGGACATCGACGCGGCGCGCGAAGGGGCCCTTGGGGCCGCCCAGATCGGCACGACCAAGCGCGGCATCGGCCCGGCCTATGAGGACCGCGTTGGTCGCCGCGCCATCCGCGTCGCTGATCTTGCTGATCCCGCTGCTCTCGACATGAAGATCGAGCGCCTGCTGGCGCACCATCGCCCGCTGCGGACGGGTCTCGACCTGCCCGAACCGGATGGCGCCCAGCTCAAAGCCGATCTCCTGAAGATCGCCCCGCAGATCCTCGCCTATGCGCAGCCGGTCTGGAAACTGCTCGACGAACAGGTCCGGCGCGGTCGGCGTATCCTGTTCGAAGGTGCCCAGGGCGTGATGCTCGACGTTGATCACGGCACATATCCGTTCGTGACCTCTTCCAATGTCGTGGCAGGCAATGCCTCGGCAGGCTCCGGTGTCGGCCCGGGCGCGATTTCCTACGTGTTGGGCCTCGCCAAGGCATATACGACGCGCGTCGGCGCCGGCCCGTTCCCGACTGAGCTGCACGACGAGATCGGCGAGCGCCTCGGTCGTATCGGCAAGGAAGTCGGCGTCAATACCGGCCGGGCCCGCCGCTGCGGCTGGTTTGACAGCGTGATGGTTCGCCAGGCCTGCACCACGAGCGGCGTCACCGGTCTTGCCCTGACAAAGCTCGACGTGCTCGACGGTTTCGACGAGATCAAGGTCTGCGTTGCCTATCGCTTGCACGGCAAGGAAATCGACTATTTTCCCGCTGGCCTCACCGACCAGGCTGCCGTCGAGCCGGTTTATGAGACCATCGAAGGCTGGAAAGGCTCGACAGCGGGCGCCCGCAGCTGGGCCGACCTGCCAGCCGAGGCGGTAAAATATGTCCGGCGCCTTGAAGAACTCGTCGGCAAGCCCTGCGCGCTGGTCTCGACGTCGCCGGAACGCGAAGACGTCATCCTGATGCGCGACCCGTTCGAGGTCTAAGCCTTACGGGGTTTCCCAGATTGCCTTTCAGGCCGGGCGGGGCTTAGCTCGGCGCATTCGGAAAAGGAGCCGGGATCAGCATGCGCCGTTTGAAAGCGACTTTCGTTTTGGCCGTTTGCGCGATGGCGGCAGCCTGCGCCTTTGGCGCCTACACGCCGTTGATCCCGTCGGAAGAGGCCGTCCTGCCGCTGGGCACGTTCCGGATCGCCGACACTTATGTCCAAGACAATGACGACCTGACGCGCTGGGACCGGTCCGGATCGGAAGGAGCGTATGAACACTATGCCATCCGCCAGGAGGGCAACTTCTATTGGCTGGAAGAGAATGCCAGGCTGGTTTTCGCGCCCCTTGAGGGCGGAACAGGCGAATACCTGATCGAAGTCGCCTCCCCGGACGAGGGCTCAAAGGACGGCTATGTCTATAATTATGCCGTGGGCAAGCTGGTCGGGAACCGTCTTTTCATGAAACTGCCGGATTGCGACGACCTGCCGATCGACACGATGAACGAACTGGCCCTGGATGCCGACTGTACGCTCACGTCGTATGAGGACCTGAAGCGCGTGATTGCCGAGACGAAGGACGCCGCGGCTTACAAGACCTATTACCAGTTGCGCTGAACAGCTTCTACGCAGACTCCCTTAGTGACAGGGGAGGTCGCATTGGGCCTGTTACGAGGTGAAAACCCCATATCAGGAGAGCCCAAAATGACTCACACGCCTCACGAACTTGCCGCAGAATTTCCCGAAGCGGTGGACAAGATCCATGAACTCAAGACGTCGAACCCGCATTTCGCGCGCCTTGCTGACGAGTATCACGACGTCAACCGGCACATCCACCGGCATGAGAGCGGCGTCCAGCCTGCCAGCGAAACGCATGAGACAGCGCTGCGCAAGCGGCGGATCGTCCTCAAGGATGAACTCTACGCGATGCTGAAAGCCTGACCTTCCCAGGATGGAAACCGAGTACTTTCCGCAGCCGCCGATTCAACGATTGTAGGGGCGCAGCCAGAGTAAGATATCGTAAAGTGTATATTGAATAAGGTCTTCCAGGAACCGGTTTAAAAGGCCTGGAAGCATGACGTCCTCAGTATTTGACAAGCCTGTCAGGGCTGAGCAGCGCAGGAAGACGCGTCTGAATGACATCATTCGCAAGCCGGGCATCGCACACGTCCTGTTTGTACTCGCGGCCTGTTCACTGTCGATGGGCACCATCCTGTTAACCCGTGGAACGGGTGATGTTGCAGCCGTGTGGCCCGTCAATGCGATCCTGCTGATCGTGGTGCTGAGGTGGCCGAAGGCGGAATGGCCCTCGCTGTTCGGGTGCCTGTTCATCGGCATTTTTTTGGCCAATGTCATTATCGGCGACCCGTGGGTGCGCAGTCTGATCCTGGCAATGGCAAACAGCCTTGAAGTCCTCATCGTCGCGCTGATACTGAGTCGGCATTCCGCGCCAAATATCACCCGCAAATCGGGCATTTTGAGATTGTTCGCGGCATCCCTGATTGCGTGCAGCATTTCGACGCCGATAGCGCTTGCGGGTCTGGCGCTGACCGGAGCCGCCCTGCCTTTGCAGGATTCGGCTCTTTGGTTCTTTGGCGACATCCTGGGCCTGCTCCTCTTCGCGCCGCTGCTTTGGGCGCTTTTGAAGAAACTTAGAACCGGCAACGACATCGGCTGGATGTCTGCCTTCGAGGCGTTGCTGGTTGTCGTCGTCACAATTGGCGTGTTCGTGCAGTCAAATTATCCGCTCCTCTTCCTCGTTCCACCGGTGCTTGTGCCTCTGACCTTCCGCCATGGCGTTCGCGGAGCGGCTGTTGCACTGCTGATCGTAACGATGATCTCCATCGGGTTCACCTATGCCGGAATGGGTCCGACCATGCTGGCGGACGGCGGGATCGTCCATCATATGCTTGTCCTGCAGGCTTTTCTCGCAGCGAATTCCTACATGGCGTTGTCGCTTGGTGCGTCCGTGAGCGAACGTCATCGCCTGACCCAGCGCCTGAGCAATTCCAGACGCCGCATCGTCGAGCGATCGACGCGCGAAAAGGTTCTCCTCAGTCAGGCCGAAATGGCCGATGAAATCTCGCAGGTTGGCCACTGGACCCTGAATGCCGAAAAGAGCGAAATCTTCTGGTCGCCGGAAGTCTATCGCATTCACGGTGTGACGTCCGAGACGTTCAATCCGATGCTGGATGGCGCACTGGATTTCTACATGGAAGGTGATCGAGATCGCGTCGCGGCCCTGATCGATCAGCACATGAAAAGTGGTGAGGACTGGAATTTCGAAGCGACCATTCGGCGCCGCTCTGACGGTGAAACGCGGCGCGTGAGATCGATTGCGAAATGCCATGTCGGGCCATCCGGATCGGTCGATCATATATTCGGCGTTTTCAAGGATATAACGCAAGAGTACGAGCTTTATGCCGCCCTTGCTGTGAAGGAAGAACAGTATCGTCTGTTGGCGGAACACTCGACTGATATCGTCCTCAAGTTCGACCTCGGCGGAGTCATCAACTATGCGTCGCCTTCGGCCTCTTTAATTGCGCCGCCGGAAGAGTCCATCGGTAAGCGGGCGGTCGACTTTGTTGTTCCTGAGGACCGCGAGTTCGTCATCGCGATCACGCAGGGCCTGTTCACTGGAAAGCAGGTCGACCAAAGCGTTCAGCGCGAGTTCAGGGTCCGCCTCGCTGACGGTTCGATCGTCTGGCTGGAGGGCAAGCCCCAGGTTATCCGCGATGCCGATGGAAAGCCGGTCGAGGTCGTGTCCACTTATCGCGATGTCAGCGAACGTCACGAACGCGAGAAGGCGCTCGCCGAGGCGCGTCTGCAAGCCGAGGCGGCAGCGACCGCTCGCACGGAATTCCTGTCCAACATGAGTCATGAAATTCGCACGCCTTTGAATGGGGTCATGGGCTTCGCGGATATTCTCAAGACGACGGCACTGACCGATGACCAGCTGGCCTATGTTCAGCGCATTTCCTCGGCGAGCCGGACATTGCTCGAAATCATCAACGACATTCTCGATTTTTCCAAGATCGATGCCGGACGGATGGAAGTTGAAAGCCGGCCCTTTAACATTCGCGAGATGATCGAGGATGTCGCTAGCCTGGTCGCGGCGGCGCGGCCGAACCCGAAGGTCAAGATTACCTGCCAGGTCGCGCCCGAGATTGCTACGGCGATCGTGGGGGACGAAACCCGGTTGCGCCAAATACTTACGAACATTGTCGGCAATGCAGCCAAGTTTACGGAGGCGGGCCATGTCAGGCTGGATGCAAGACTGACGGACGGGCGACTTTGCGTGATCGTCGCCGATACCGGGCCGGGCATTCCTGCCGACAAGATGGACCATATATTCACTGGTTTCTCCCAGGCCGACGCCTCGATCACCCGGCGCTTTGGGGGCTCGGGCCTCGGACTGTCGATCAGCCGGTCGCTGGCCCTGCTGCTGGACGGCAAGCTCGAGCTTGTCAGCGAAGAAGGAGTGGGGACGAATGCGATCCTGACCCTGCCGTATATCCCGGACCGGCGCACAGGCCGCGTCGAAGCTCCCGACTTGGTCGACGGGCACCGCGCGCTCTCGGCGGCGCGCATCATGGTGGTCGACGATGTCGAGATGAACCGGGCCCTCATCGCCATCGGGCTGCGGTCGTCCGGGCACGAGGTGACGACCTTTGCGTCGGCGCCCGACGCGATCCTCTCGCTGCTTGAGGGCGCAATGTACGACATCATCCTGATGGACGTTCAGATGCCCGAAATGGATGGCCTGACCGCTACCCGACGTATCCGGGAAATGCATGGGCCTACGGGCCGGCTTCCGATTGTTGCCCTGACGGCCAATGCGCTGGCGACCCAGGCGGACGAATGTCGTGCCGCAGGCATGGACGCACATTTCTCCAAGCCCATCGACATGGTGCGCCTGAACAACCTGATCGAGCGCTTTCTGCGCAAGAAAGGTGCGGAGACGGAAGAACGGTCGACAGCGGCGGAGGCCATGATCGCCGCCCTGAAGGAAGACTGTCGCCGCGACATACTGGAACTGCCCGGCAAGCTGGGCGCACTGCTGCGGATCAGTTCGCCGGAGACCCGGGCGCAGGCTGTTGCGTCGCTCGCCCATTCAGTGGCTGGAACGTCGGGAAGCCTTGGCTTCAAGGACGTGTCGGACGCGGCCTTCAAGCTGGAGGCCGTTGCCAAGGAAATCCTTTCCGGCACGCCGGTCCCGGACTCGCTGGAGCACGCTGTGGACAGCTTTGTCAGCGTCGTCGAGGACGCGGCCTGAGACCAGCGCCTGACCTGAGCAGGACCAGAAAAGGAAAAAGCCGGCTCCTTCAGGGAACCGGCTTTTGTCTGCCTTGAATGCGTGTCCGGTCGCCCGGCTTAAATCTGCCCCGTCACTTCCAGAACGTCTTCGACGGTGCGCAGGCCGGGTTTCGGGCTGGTGACCAGGACGGCCATGTTGCCGGGCAGGTGCTTGTTGTCGAGCATCTTGTCGTGGGCCGCCGGGATCTGGTCCCAGGGGAAGACTTCCGACATGCCGGGATCGATACGCCGGTTGATGACGAGCTGGTTCGCGGCGCTTGCCTGCTTCAGGTGCGCGAAGTGGCTACCCTGAACGCGCTTCTGGCGCATCCAGAGAAAGCGGGCATCCATGGTGAGGTTGAAGCCGGTCGTGCCGGCGCAGATGACGACCATGCCGCCGCGCTTCACGACGAAGACCGAAACGGGGAAGGTGGATTCGCCCGGATGTTCGAACACGATGTCGACATCCTGCTTGCCAGTATGTTCCCAGATGGCTTTGCCGAACTTGCGGGATTCTTTCATATAGTCGTTGAATTCCGGGCCATTGACGGTGGGCAGCTGGCCCCAGCAATTGAAGTCCTTGCGGTTGAGCACAGCCTTGGCGCCGAGGCCGAGGACGTGTTCCTTCTTGTCGTCGGAACTGACCACACCGATCGCATTGGCGCCGGTGACCGCGCAGAGCTGGACACCGAAACTGCCAAGGCCGCCGGACGCGCCCCATACGAGGACGTTGTCAGCCGGCTTCACGATGTGGGGGCGGTGGCCGAACAGCATGCGGTAGGCGGTCGCCAGCGTCAGCATGTAGCAGGCGCTTTCTTCCCAGGTCAGGTGTTTCGGGCGCGGCATGCACTGGCGCGCCTGTACACGACAGAACTGGGCGAAGGAGCCGTCAGGTGTCTCATAGCCCCAGATCCGCTGGGACGGCGAGAACATCGGATCGCCGCCATTGCACTCTTCGTCGTCACCATCATCCTGGTTGCAGTGGATCACGACTTCGTCGCCGGGCTTCACGCGGGTGACCTTGCGGCCGACAGCCCAGACGATGCCGGCGGCATCAGAGCCGGCAATATGGTAGTCCTGCTTGTGAATGTCGAAGGGCGAGAGCGGCTCGCCGAGACCGGCCCAGATGCCGTTATAATTGACGCCAGCGGCCATCACGAGGACGAGCACTTCGTCGGAATCGATGTCGGGCACGGGGACCTGTTCGAGCTGCATCGCGGTCGACGGACGACCGTGGCGCTCGCGGCGGATGGCCCACGCGTGCATCATTTTCGGGACGTGGAATTCCGGAGGAATCTCGCCCAGCGCGTAAATGTCTTTCTGTTCTCTGCCCATAATTGAAATTCCAATCCTCCAAAATCACGTCAGGGAGCGGCGTGCGCACGTTTATTGCGTGTCTTCACAAAGCCCCCGGGTCGCGGCACCTTGGCTTCACGCCCGCAAGGATGCAAGGAATTTGTTGCGGCGCACAATAACGCAACCGGATCAGCGTGACAAAAATGACAATATGCACCACGGCCTACCTCAACGGCGCCTTCTGTCCTGCAGCAGACGCTCGGATATCGCCCTTTGACCGGGGCTTCCTGTTTGCCCATGCCGCGTATGAGGTGACCGCCGTGTATGGCGGGCACCTCGTCGATTTCGGAGGCCACATGTCGCGCCTCAGCCGCACGCTGGCCGGAATTGGCATTCCGGACCCCCTGCCGGGGGGCGGCTGGGGCAAGGTCCACCGCGACCTGATCGACTATAATGGCCTCACCGAAGGCCTGATCTATTTACAGGTCACGGCGGGCGCCTATGGCCTGCGTGACTTTGCCGGACCGGAGGAATTCGAGCCGACTGTGTTCCTGTATGCGGACGCCCGGCCGCTGATCGGCGAGACAGCGCGGAACGGGATAAGGGCGGTGTTCCTGGACGATACGCGCTGGAAGCGGCGCGACATGAAGACGACGCAGCTACTGTCGCAGGCGCTGGCTTACCGCACGGCGCGCGAAGCCGGGGCGGACACGGCCTTCCTGGTGGAAGACGGACGCGTGACCGAGGCGGCCTCGGCCAATGCCTGGATTGTCGACGGCGAGGGGCAGCTGGTGACGCGGGACCTGTCGCCGTCCATCCTGCCGGGAATCACGCGGGCAGGTGTCCTTGACCTGCTGGAAGGCTCAGGGCTTCACCTTGTCGAGCGCGCCTTCACGCCGGACGAGGCGCTGGCCGCAAAAGAGGCGTTCACGACGTCTGCAGGGGCAATGATCGCGCCGGTGATCGCGATTGACGGTCAGGCTATCGGCGATGGCAGGCCGGGACCAGTGACGCGGCAGATCCAGCGACTGTATTATCAGGCGATGGGCGCGGACGTGGCGGCGGTGGCGCCCTGGACGATGGGCTGACGCGCGGACCGGCGGGCGGTCATGACGGCACGGGCCTTGAGGGTAAGGATGACGCCGGCGAGCGCGAGGGTCACGATATTGGCAAGGATGACCGGCAGGCTGGCGATCATCACGCCATAGACGAGCCAGGCGACGATTCCGACCGTGAACAGGATGTACATGACAAGGGAGATGCCGCCGGTTTCGCGGGTGCGCAGGATCTGGACGGCTTGGGGCACGAACGAGACCGTGGTCAGGATGGCAGCCAAAAATCCAATAAATTCAGTCATCTGAAGTGCGCTCCGCCAGATTTCCAGCGGTGTATACATCAAGTCTGTTTCAGCGGCGAGGGGAAGAATCGGGCCCGGTTTCGGGGTCGTAGAATTCGCCTTCGATGATCTCGCCATCTGCCGTGCCTGCGCCGGGATTGGCCTCGCGGAACGATGCGTTCAGGGTCGACAGGACGCTGCTGACCTCGGTTGTGGCGAGCCGGGCGCTGATCGCGTTGGCAGCGAGGGCAAAACCGGTGACGCCGACAATGATGGCCGCATCTTCAAGGCCGATGCCGCGCGCGAGGGACGTGTCGCGGAACAGGGCGAGGAAGCCGATGAGGACGATGAACAGGCCGGCAAGGCCGCCAAGGCGCACGGCGAAACCGGGCAGCAGGCCGGCAAGTGATACAGGCGCCGCCGATCCGGTGAGCCGGGCGAGGCGGATGCGTTCAACCAGGCTGACGCCGACCATGGCCGCGGCCAGCAGCACGATCATCAGGGCGCTGCGCTGCATCAGGGCGACCAGTACGACGCCGAACGGGAAGGCGAGCAGGGTGGCGAGGCGCAGGGAGAGGGCCGTCTGAAGGGGGGAGGCAGGCTGGGTCAGGGCTGGGGGTATCCGGTGGGTGGCAAGGGTGTGGCGGGTCCGTTTCGATGTGGCCATGAAGACACGCCAGCACAAGGGCGCGGCCTGACGCTTGCGCTGGCCAGCGCCACACGGCATGTTGCGCCGCAACAATACAATTGGGGAGCCCCGGCATGGCCGACACACAAAAACCGTTCCAGCACGCGCCTGACCGGCCGTGGATATTCCGCACCTATGCGGGCCATTCGACGGCGCAGAAATCCAACGAGCTGTATCGGGGCAACCTGGCCAAGGGCCAGACGGGCCTGTCCATCGCCTTCGACCTGCCGACCCAGACCGCCTATGACGCCGACCATATCCTGGCGCGCGGCGAAGTCGGCAAGGTCGGGGTGCCGGTCAAGCATATGGGTGACATGGCGAAACTGTTCGACCAGCTGCCGCTGGAAGAGATGAACACGTCGATGACGATCAACGCGCCGGCAGCCTGGATGCTAGCCATGTATGTGGCGCTGGCGGATGAGCGCGGCGACGACCGGCACAAGCTGCGCGGCACGACGCAGAACGACATCGTCAAGGAATACCTGTCGCGCGGCACCTATGTGTTCCCGCCCGAACCGTCGATGCGGCTGATCTCGGACATGGTGAGCTGGTGCTATACAGAAGTTCCGAAATGGAACCCGATGAATGTTTGTTCCTATCACCTGCAGGAAGCGGGCGCGACGCCGGAACAGGAGCTGGCCTATGCGCTGGCGACGGCGATTGCCGTGCTGGACCGCGTGAAAGCGGGCGGACAGGTTCCGAAATCAGACTTTGAAACCGTATTCGGGCGCATTTCCTTCTTCGTGAATGCCGGTGTGCGTTTCGTTACAGAACTTTGTAAAATGCGGGCGTTCGTGGACCTCTGGGAAGAGATCGGCCGCGAGCGTTATGGCGTGAATGACCCGAAGGCGCTGTTGTTCCGCTATGGCGTGCAGGTCAACTCGCTGGGCCTGACCGAGCCGCAGCCGGAAAACAATGTCTATCGTATCCTGATCGAGGCGCTGGCCGTGACCCTGTCGAAGCGGGCCCGCTGCCGGGCGCTGCAGCTGCCGGCCTGGAACGAGGCCATGGGCCTGCCGCGCCCTTGGGACCAGCAATGGAGCCTGCGCCTGCAGCAGATCCTTGCGTATGAGACCGACCTGCTGGAATTCGAGGACATTTTCGACGGCAGCCATGTGATCGACGGCAAGACCGAGGAACTGAAGGACAAGGCCCGCGCGACGCTGGCGGAGATCGATGCCCTCGGGGGCGCGACGAATGCCATTGGCCATATGAAGGAAAGCCTTGTCGGCGCGCATATCGACCGCATCAAGGCGATCGAGAATGGTTCGCTGAGCGTTGTCGGCGTGAACAAGTACACCTCGACCGAGGAAAGCCCGCTGGGCACGGGCGACGGCGCGATCATGACGGTCGACCCGGCTGAAGAAGCGGCGCAAGTGCGCGAGCTGAAGGTTTGGCGTGCCAAGCGCGACAATGCCGCCGTGGAAGCGGCACTGGCGGACCTGAAGGCGGCAGCCGCAAGCGATGTGAACATCATGGAGCCGTCGATTGCCTGCGCCAAGGCGGGCGTAACGACCGGCGAATGGGGCACGGCGATGCGCGAAGTGTTCGGCGAATTCCGTGCACCGACGGGCGTGGCCATGGTGATCAGCGGCGACGGCGATGAAGCCATTGCGGCCGTAAAGGCCGATGTCGATCGCGTGTCGGAGGCACTGGGTCGGCGGCTGACCTATGTGCTCGGCAAGCCGGGCCTTGATGGCCACTCGAACGGCGCCGAGCAGATTGCCGCGCGCGGGCGGGAAGTCGGCATGGATGTCGTCTATGAAGGCATTCGCTTTACGCCAGCCGAGATTGCAGCGCAGGCGAAAGCGGCCAATGCGCATGTCGTCGGCCTGTCGATCCTGTCGGGCAGCCACCTGGACCTCGTGCGCGAGACGATTGCCGAACTGCGCAAGGCGGGACTGGAAAACGTGCCGTTGGTTGTCGGTGGCATCATCCCGCCGGAAGACGCTCGCGCCCTCGGCCAAATGGGCGTGACGCGCATCTACACGCCCAAGGACTTCAAGATTACCGGCATCATGGGCGACGTGGTAAAAGTGGTCGAGAAGGCCTGGCTCGCGACGGCTTAGGCTAACAGCTTTCTATCGCTTGCCGGGCTGCCACAAGCTGGCTAAGGGCGGCGCATTCATACAATTCAGCGGACGCAGGAGCCGGCATGGGACAGTTTGAACTCGGCTGGGAAGAGTGGCTGGCGCTGCCGGACCTGGGCCTGCCTGCGATCAAGGCCAAGGTAGATACCGGCGCCAAGACATCGGCGCTGCATGCCAGCGTGATCGAGCCGTTCGGGCCGAACACCAAGCCGCAGGTGCGCTTCCTGATCCAGCCGGACCCGTCGGACCCGAACCTGGAGATCACCTGCTCGGCGCGGGTGATCGACCGGCGCGAAGTGACCAGTTCGAATGGCGACACCGAGCTGCGTTATGTGATCGAGACCGAGGCCGAAATGGGCGGACGGCGGTGGCCGATCCAGCTGACGCTGACAAATCGCGAGAACATGACCTACCGGATGTTGTTCGGGCGCGGGGCGATCCAGCCGGACATGATCGTCAATCCGAATGCCTCGTTCAGCCAGCCCTTGCTGGACTATGCCGGCTATGCCGGACTGCCCAAGCGCACACCGGTCAAGCGTCCCTTGCGGATTGCGCTGCTGACGCGCGAGCCGGATAATTATTCGTCGAAGCGCCTGGTGGAGGCCGCCGAGGCGCGCGGCCACGTGATGGAAATGATCGATACGGCCCGCTGCTACATGCAGATCGGCACGCTGGACCCGGAAGTGCATTATGACGGCAAGGCGCTTGCGCGGTTCGACGCGGTGATCCCGCGCATCGGTGCGTCGATCACGGACTATGGCATGGCGGTGTTGCGCCAGTTCACCAATACGGGCGCGTTCTGCCTGAACGGGGCAGGGGCCATCGGGCGGTCACGTGACAAGCTGCTGGCGCACCAGTTATTGGCCCGCGCCAAGATCGGCATGCCGATCACGGCGTTTGCGCACAGCCCGAAGGACACGAAAGACCTGATCTCTCTAGCCGGGGGCGCGCCTGTGGTTGTGAAACTGCTCTCCTCGACACAGGGCAAGGGCGTGGTCCTGGCCGAAACGCGCAAGGCCGCCGAGAGCCTGGTCGATGCGTTCCGGGGACTGGATGCGAACTTCCTGGTGCAGGAATTCGTCAATGAGGCTGCCGGTGCCGACACGCGGTGTTTCGTGATCGGCAACAAGGTGGTCGGCGGCATGAAGCGGCAAGCGGCCAAGGGCGAGTTCCGGTCGAACCTGCATCGGGGCGGGACGGCGAGCGCCGTGAAGCTGACGCGGGCCGAACGTGAAGTCGCGCGCGATGCGGCCAGGGTGCTGGGCTTGCGCGTGGCCGGCGTGGACCTGCTGCAGACCGACGAGGGCCCGAAAGTGCTGGAGGTCAATTCCTCGCCCGGCCTTCAGGGCATCGAGGGTGCGACCGGCAAGGACATTGCCGGCATGATCATCGAGCATCTCGAGCGCCAGGTGCGTCCGTTGGCCAAGGTCCGCGAGACCAGCGCGAAGCCGCGCCGCCGGGTCATCGTGAGCTGAACAGCTTGCCCTTCTCGGTGATCAGGATGATCACGAGAGACACCAGGCCGAGGCAGACGAAGCCGAGCGTGATCGGAATGGTCGAGCCATTGTACTGGCTGGCAATGGCCATGCCAATGAGGCTGGAAACGGTCGTCGTGGCAAAGCCATAGGCCGCTGAGGCCGTACCGGCGATCTTGCCGAGAGGTTCCATGGCGAGCGCGCTGAAGTTCGATCCCATGAGGCCGAAGCAGCCAAAGCAAAGCGCGAACAATGGGAAGAAGATAAAAAGGTGGTCGCCCACGAAATGGGTGACCAGGGCCAGGATCGCTGCGACACCCGTGAAGATGAATAGCGCTACCTGGCTGATCCTGCGCATGCCTATTCGCTCGACAATGCGCGAGTTGAGGAAGTTGGCGCACGCGAGCGTTCCCGCGATCCCGGCGAACCAGAGCGCGAACGTATCCGTCTGCTCGAAGACTTCGCGGAAGACCTGCTCCGACGAGGCGATGAACGAGAATAGGGCGCCGAAGATGACGCCGGAGGCGCACATGTATCCGAACGTGACGCGCGACTTGACGATCTGGCCATAGGCACCGAGGGCGGCGCCGAGATTGAGCGGTTGCCGGGCGGCTTCGGGCAGGGTCTCGGGCAGGCGGTACCAGGTCCAGACCAGCATGATGATGCCGAAAATTGCGAGGACCACGAAGATGGCCTCCCATGGCGCAACCAGAAGGACGACCTGGCCGATGCCCGGCGCGAGGATCGGCACCACCATGAAAATGGTCATCACGAGCGACATGAAGCGCGCCATCTGGCGACCGGCAAACAGGTCTCGCACGACCGACACGGCGACAAGCCGTCCGCCGGAGGCAAACACGCCCTGCAGGAACCGCATGGTCAGAAGGGCCATGAAGTCGCGCATCACGATGCAGGCAAAGGCGGTGACGATATAGCCGACCAGGGCGACGAAGAGGGGGCCGCGCCGCCCAAACCGGTCCGAGATGGGGCCCCAGATGATTTGGGGCGCGCCGAAGCCGAGCACATAGGAAAAGATGATCATCTGCTGGCGGTTGTCGCTGTCCGCGCCCGCCGCCGTGAGGCCCACCGCATGCGCAATTTCGTTGAGCGCAGGCAGCATGATATCGATGCCGAAGGCGTTGAGCGCCATCAGGCCGGCAATCATCACGACAAGTTCGCTGCGCCCGGGGACCGGGCGTTTGGCGCCGGGGAGGATGCCCGAGGACGGAATGGCGGAGGGTTCGGTGTCGGCCATGGGCCCGCCTTTCCTGTCTGGTGCGGTCTTGGGGGAAGCCTACCTATCTGGGCCAAGCCTTGCCGCTTGCCTAGAGGCGAAGCCTGGAATAATGCGCCGGTTGCAAAAACGCCGCCCTTGCGAGGCGGCGTTTGGAGACCATGAGAGGGCGGATCAGGATTCGGGGCGCTGGATCTGGCTGCCCAGATTGAAGATCACCTGGTCGGCGTCGAAATAGGCCGGATCATCCGGTTTCGGGCCCTTGCCCATGATGATTTCGGCAGACGCCACATAGGAAGTTATTTCGCGGTACTCCTGCGGACCGTCCCAGAAGGGGTCGTAATAGCCCCAGCGGGATGCGTAGAACGACCGCGGATAGGCCCAGCGGCGGTAGGGGTCGTAGAAGTATCCCGCCCGCGGACCGTAATACCGGTAGTCGAGATAGAAGTGGTCGTAGAAGGGCGAATAGCCCGAGCTGGTCGGCACGACGCGGCTATCGGCATCCGTGGCCCGGTGCACGACGCGGAAATGGTCGAACCCGTTCTGCTTGGTCAGTTCCGCGGCGCGGTAGAGCATGTAGGTCTCAACCGTCTTGCGGTCTGTCAGGCTGTTGCCCGCGAACTGGACATGGAAACGGTTGGATTCGATCTGTTGTTCGGAATAGCCGCGTTCAGTGTCGAGCGCGGCCTGGTATGGCGTTGCAGTCGTGCACGCCACGAGCAGCGAGAGGGCCGCAAGACCGGCGGCAATCTTGGATATGGACATAGGACCTTCCTCCTGAGGACATCTACACTACTATATTTAGGCCCACCGTAATGGAACACCAATTGAATAGCTCGGTTTTCGAGTGTCCCTTTTGTCATATGACAATCATGTTTTCGCGAACTAGCCTTGGGAAAGAGACCAATCGCCAACGCAGCGAGGTGGCGGACAGACATGAAGACGACCGGTTTTCGACTATTCAGGCAGGCGCTTGTCTGGGCGCCGATTGTTCTGGCTGCGTGTGGCGGAAGCGGCGACAGCGAATCGCCACCCGTCAACCTGGCGCCGGTCTTCTCGTCATCGGCGCAGGTCACGGTCGACGAGAATTCGGTTGGCTTGCTCTACACGTTTGCGGTCTCCGATCCTGACGGGAACAGCCTGTCGGTCTCGGTCGTTCCGGGTGGCGACGAGGCGGCGTTTGATATCGATATTCCAACGCGCACCATACGGGCCTTGACGCCGCTCGACTTCGAGGCGCCCGCCGACGCAAACGGCGACAATGTCTACGAGGTCACGCTTGAGGCGCGCGATCCCGGCGGGCTGGCAGCGCGGCTGAACCTGCAGATCACGGTGCGGGACGTGTTCGAGGACATGATGCTGACGCGGGTCGGCGCCGGGTTTTCCCAGCCGCTTTACCTTGCCGGACTGCCGGGCACGAACCGCGTGATTGTCCTGGAAAAACAGGGCCGCATTCGCATCCTGAATCCGCATACCGGCACAATCGACCCCGTCGATTTTCTCGACGTCTCCGGCGAGACGGCTGCGGCGGGTGAAGGCGGCTTGCTGGGCATCGCCTTTTCGCCGGATTTTGCCACCGACGGCACCTTCTATATCAACATGACGAACCTGTCGGGCGATACTGAAATCCGGCGTTACGAGATTTTCTCCGGGTCGGCGACGCAAGCCGATCCGTCTACGGCAGATGTGATCCTGACCATTGCCCAACCGGCGGCCAACCATAATGGCGGCTGGATAGGCTTTGCCGCCGACGGGCTGCTGTTCGTGGCGACAGGGGATGGCGGCGGAAGCGGCGACCCGAACGAGAATGCGCAGGACCCGAATTCCCTGCTCGGAAAGATGCTCCGGATCGATGTCAGCGGCGACGACTATCCTGCCGACACGGCGCGAGACTATGCGATCCCGCCGGGCAATGCATTTGCGGCCCCCGCCGGGCGTGAGGAAATTTTTGCGCTGGGCCTGCGCAATCCATGGCGGGCGAGCTTTGACCGGGTGACGGGCGACCTGTTCATCGGCGATGTGGGGCAGGACGCCGTCGAGGAAGTCGACCGGCTGCGCATGAGCGATTCCGGCACCAATTTCGGCTGGGACGACCAGGAAGGGACGCAGGATTTCGAAGCGCCCGACAGGGCGGGCCTGACCGACCCGGTTGCCGAATATGTCCATGGTGACGGGCCGGCGCGGGGCGAGTCGATCACCGGCGGTTATGTGTATCGCGGCAATATCGAACGGATCAAGGATACCTACGTCTTTGCTGATTTCGTCATTGGCAATATCTGGGCTGTCCCGGTCGACGGCCTCGTCATCGGCCAGACGATGTCAGCGGGCAATTTCGACTGGCTGAATGCGTCGCTCGTGCCCGATGCCGGCACATTGGCCAGTATCGCCAGCTTCGGCGAAGACAATGACCGCAATCTCTACATCGTCTCCGTTCTCGGCGACGTGTTCCGGATCGACAGCCGGCCCTGAGCAGCCCTGCCTCCCATGAAAAAGGGCGGCCCTGCGAGCCGCCCCTGATACATATGCCGAGTTTCGGAAGGACCGGGGTCAGGCGGCCTTGTAGCCGATGACCGCCTTGGTTTCGAGGAATTCCTCGAAACCGAGTTCGCCCCATTCGCGACCATTGCCGGACTGGCCGTAACCGCCGAACGGTGCCGAGAAGTCAGGGCTGGCGCCATTGACGAGAATCTGGCCTGCGCGGATACGGTTGGCCACGGCCTGGGCTTCCTTGTCCGGACCCTGAACGTAACCTGCGAGACCGTAGACCGTGTCGTTGGCCATCTCGATGGCGTCTTCGACCGTGTCGTAAGGCAGGATGCAAAGGACGGGGCCGAAGATTTCCTCGCGCGCGATGGTCATGTCATTGGTGACATTCGCAAATACGGTCGGGCGGGTGAAGTAGCCCTTGTTGAAGCCTTCAGGGCGTCCGGGGCCGCCGGCCACGAGGGTTGCGCCTTCCTTGATGCCGGTTTCGATCAGGTCCTGCACCTTCTGGAACTGGCTGCCGTTCGAGATCGGGCCAATGGCGCCGGGCGTTGCTTCGCCCGGCATCATGACCTTGACCGATTCTGCCGTCGCCTTGGCGATCGCGATGGCTTCGTCCTGCTGGTCTTTCTGGACGAACATGCGCGACGGCGCGTTACAGGACTGTCCTGTGTTGGTCATCATCTGCATGACGCCGCCGGACACCGCCTTTTTCAGGTCGGCGCTCGGCAGGACGATGTTCGGCGACTTGCCGCCGAGTTCCTGGGCAACGCGCTTGACGGTCGGTGCCGCGGCCTGCGCAACGAGGACGCCGGCGCGGGTCGAGCCGGTGAAGCTCATCATGTCGACATCAGGATGGGCCGAGAGGACGGCACCGACATTCGGGCCGTCGCCGTTGACCAGGTTGAACACGCCCTTCGGCACACCGGCTTCATGCAGGATCTCGGTGAAGATCAGCGCGTCAAGCGGTGCGATTTCAGAGGGCTTGAGGACCATTGTGCAACCGGCTGCGAGGGCCGGGGCGACCTTGCAGGCGATCTGGTTGAGCGGCCAGTTCCATGGCGTGATGAAACCGCAGACGCCGATCGGCTCCTTGCGCAGCAGGGTCGTGCCTTTCAGCTCTTCCCACTCGTATCCGCGCAGGATCGCAGCCGCGGTAGCGAAATGGCCCATGCCGGCAGGCACCTGCGCAGCGTTGGCGAGCCACATCGGTGCGCCCATTTCGTCGGAAATGGCGCTGGCCAGGTCTGGCAGGCGCTTCTGGATGCCGGCGGTAATCTTGTCGAGCAGGTCAGCGCGGTATTCGACAGACGTCTGCGAGAAAGCGGGGAAGGCGGCCTTGGCGGCGGCCACGGCTTTGTCGACATCGGCTTTCGAGCCGAGGGAGATGCGCGCGAAGGGCTCTTCGGTGGCCGGGTTCTCGACGTCGAGCGTGCGGGGCTCTACCGGATCGACCCATTCGCCATTGATGTAGAACTTGAGATAATCTTTCATGGGCCGGAGCCTCCCTTTGATGTCTGTGCTTCTAGTCTGACTATAGGTTACGCGCGCGTCACCGGCGAGTCCTGACGCTAAGGAAATCACCCGTGTAACGGGGAATTCATCTCAGGCAGGCGGCGCCTAGCGCTTCATGCCGCCCAGGATGCCGCGCAGGATGTAGCGTGTGAATTCACGCGTCGCCGTGCGGGCGGCCTGCTTTCCAGCCGCTTCAAGTGGCGTCTGGCGCCGGGACCGGGTGGATTTGGTCCGGGATGTCTTCTTTTCGAGGGCAGCCTTGGTCTTTTCTTCCCTGACGGCGAGCTTTTCAGCCTGTTCGGCGGCCTCGGCCTCTTTTTCTTCCAGGATTTCGTAGGCGGACTCGCGGTCGATGACCTCTTCATACTTGCCGGCAAAGGGGCTGGCTTTCTGGACGGCCGCACGTTCGGCCGGGGTGGCCGGGCCGAGACGGGACGCGGGCGGTCGGATCATGGTGCGCTGGACCATCGAGGGCGCGCTCTTGGCGTTGAGCGTGGAGACGAGGGCCTCGCCGGTGCCGAGCTGGGTGATGACCTCCTCGGTGTCGAAGGCCGGGTTTTCGCGGAATGACTGGGCCGCTGCACGCACGCCCTTGCGTTCGGCGGGGGTGTAGGCGCGCAGGGCGTGCTGCATCCGGTTGCCAAGCTGGGCCAGAACGTTTTCCGGAAGGTCGCGCGGGTTCTGGGTGACAAAGAAGACACCGACGCCTTTCGAGCGGATCAGGCGGACGACCTGTTCGATCTTCTGCATCAGGGCGGGCGGCGCGTCATTGAACAGGAGGTGGGCCTCGTCGAAGAAGAAGACGAGCTTCGGCTTGTCCGGGTCGCCGATTTCCGGGAGGCGTTCGAAGAGTTCCGACAGCAGCCAGAGCAGGAAGGTGGAATAGAGTTTCGGGCTGTTGATCAGCCTGGTTGCGTCGAGCACGTTGACATAGCCGCGCCCGTCCTGCGTCGTGCGCATCAGGTCTTCGAGTTGAAGGGCGGGCTCGCCGAAGAAATGCTCGGCACCCTCGCGCTCAAGCATCAGAAGGTTGCGCTGGACGGCGCCCAGCGAGGCGGCGGCGACGTTGCCGTATTCCTGGCTGATCTCTTCGCGCACGTCCTTCTGGGACAGGTGGACCAGCAGCTTGCGCAAGTCTTTCAGGTCGAGCAGCAGGAGGCCGTTGTCATCGGCATATTCGAAGGCGATATTGAGTACGCCTTCCTGCGCATCGGTCAGGCCCATGAGGCGGGACAGGAGGAGAGGGCCCATTTCCGAGATCGTGGCGCGGATCGGATGGCCGTTCTCGCCGAACACGTCCCAGAAGATGGTGGGCGAAGCGCCATAGCCATAGTTCTCGAGGCCGATCAGGTTGGCGCGTGCGACCAGCTTTTCATGCAGCTTGTGACTGGCGCTGCCAGGCACGCAGATGCCCGACAGGTCGCCCTTCACGTCGGCGCAAAAGACCGGGACGCCGGCATCCGAGAAGCCCTGCGCCAGGACCTGCAGGGTCACGGTCTTGCCTGTGCCTGTCGCGCCAGCGACGAGGCCATGACGGTTGGCCACTTTCAGCAGCATTTCCTGAGCGGTGTTCGGCGTACCGGACCCGTCCGCGTCTGCGCCGCCGATGAAAAGTGAATCCGTCATGCTGACCAAATCTCCCCTGATGTCGCCGGAACGCTAGTGATTTCGCAGGATTCGGCAAGGGGGCCACTGAGCCTGGCGTGGGCTTTGCAGATGCGGGTGCAAGCATATCTTGACGCAGGGCGAAGCTGCTTCCACCCTGCACCAGATTCGGGGGGACCTGTATGGACCGAGCAACCAAGACCGGCATCTGGATCATCGCCACCGGCGTGATTGTCGCCTTCCTCTATGTTGGACGCGGCATCCTGGCGACCTTCGCTATGGCCGTGTTCCTGTTCCTCGTGATCGAGGGCTTTGCAACCGTGATCGACAACTGGTCGCATGCGATGCGTCGCGGCGCGGCGCGAGCCATTGCGATTCTCACTGTGCTTGGCGGCTTTGTCGGATTCATCGCCCTGATGGCGCACGGCATGTCACAGTTCGGCCGCGACGCGGCCGAATATGAGGAAAAGATCAACGCGCTGATCCGGGATGCCTATGGCCTGGTCAATATGAGCGATGCCCCAACACTGACGCATCTCCTGTTCAACGCGCAGGGCCAGCGCTTCTTTGCAACGATTGCGAATGCGACGGGCGACTTGTCGGGCGACCTGGTCCTGATTTTCATCTATGTCGCCTTCCTTTTCATCGCCCAGTCCGGCTGGACCAAGAAGCTGGACAATATCTTCCCGGAATTCGATCAGCGCGGGCAGGTCCGAGAGATTGGCGATGAGGCGCGCCGCGGGATCGAGACCTATCTCTGGACCCAGACTGTCATCTCTGCCCTGATCACCGCGCTGACCTATGTGTCGCTGCTGCTGCTCGGCGTTCAGAATGCCCTGTTCCTGGCGGCGCTGATCTTCGTGCTGAACTATATTCCGACCGTCGGCTCGATCGTCGCGGCGCTGGTGCCGCCCCTCTTTGCCCTCGTGCAGCCTGACGTGCCGGCCTGGATTCCGGGCTCCGCGCCGCAGGACATCTATATCTATGCGGCCATCGTGTTCGGTATTGTCAGTTTCTGGCAATTCTCGATCGGGAATTTCATCCAGCCGCGGATGATGGGGGAGTCACTGAACCTGTCTTCCCTCGTGGTCTTGCTGGCGCTTGCCATATGGGGCGTGCTCTGGGGCATTCCGGGCATGTTCCTGTCGGCGCCGCTGACTGTGTTGATGATGATACTGTTTGCGCAATCTGACGGCACGCGGTGGATCGCCATCCTCCTGTCGTCGGATGGAAACCCTCAGGGAAAGGGCGCGCAAACGGTTGCAGTGACAGCTGCCAAAGATCGTGGCGAAAGGGATTGAAGTATGGCATCCCGCAAGATCGCAGAACTGGAATGTACAGATCGGTGAAGTCTTCATGATTTGTAATGTAGTTTTGCCACTAGGAACCCTTGCTTCCTGACAGCAAGGACCGAAATACAAGATCAGGCCTCCGCGTGCGTCCCCCCACCCAGCCTGCGGAACGCCTGTAGGGCCCGTCGGACACGTCCCCGTTCGACGGGCCCGCTTGTATCCGGGCAAGCGCGGCGTCGGGCCGGTCAATTTCATTTGTAGCAAGCCATTGAAGGCCTTCGCGGCGCACGTTAGACCGGACCGAGTTTCCGCAATCGCCAAGCGAGCCAATTCACATGTCCCCACCGCTTTCCAAGGCAGCCCCGCTCCAGCAAGTGCTGGCGCAGGTAAATCAGGAATCCCGCAATGAAGACCTGACCGGTCTGACCGAGGGCGATGTTCGCAAACTGACGACGGACCTGTGGACTTGGGCAAGCAGCGTCGCGCCGGGCATGCAGGATGCCCGTGTCGTGATCGCGCCGGACGGGGAAAGCGCCCCATTGCAGCGGTCGCTGCTCGAAGCGGTCGGTCCGGACATGCCGTTCCTGGTCGATTCGCTGCTGGGTGAATGCGCCGCCGCCGGGCATGAGGTCAAAGCCCTGTTTCACCCGATCGTGAACATGGAAGACGGCCGGTGTGTTTCGGTCATCCAGATACACCTGCCCCTGATGACAGACGCCGAGGCGAAGAAGCTGACCGAGGGCGTGCGCAGGACGCAGGATTCAACGCGCGAAGTGGTCAGCGACTTCAAACCGATGAAGGCGCGCATGGAGGCCGAGATCAAGGGCATCTCGCGCCTCAAGAATCACGCCGAAGACGATAAGCGCGAAACGATCGCTTTTCTCGAATGGCTGCTGGAAGACCATTTCGTCTTCCTCGGTTGCCGCGAATACCATTTCGAGACGGACGCGAAGGGCAAGGTGCTGCCGGAAGAGCCGATCATGATCGCGGGCTCGAATCTCGGCATCCTGCGTGACGAGCGGTTGAACGTTCTGTCCCGCGACAGCGAGCCGCTGGTCCTCACGCCCGAGATCAGCGACCTGCTGGCCGAGCCCTTTCCCATGTTCGTTGCGAAATCGACCCTGGTCAGCCGCGTGCACCGCCGCGTGAACTGCGACTATATCGGCATCAAGAAGTATGATGCCGACGGCAAGGTGAATGGCGAAGTGCGCTTCCTCGGCCTGTTTACCGCCGAAGCCTATGACGAGACGGCGCGGTCGATACCGTTCGTGCGCCGACGGGTCAAGAAAGTGATCGAAGCGTCCGGGGCGGCGCCAGGCGGGCATACGGAGAAAACCGTCGCCAACCTGCTCGAAACCTGGCCGCGCGACGAATTGTTCCAGACTCATTCCCGGGCGCTTGCGCCGATGATTGTCGGCGCGATGCACCTGGTCGGGCGGCCTCGCACCCGCCTGTTCCTGCGGCGCGACGAGTTCGACCGGTTCGTGACAGCGATCGTATTCGTGCCGCGCGAAGCCTATGACACCACGCTGCGCCTGCGTATCGCCGACGTGCTGACGCGCGCCTATGCCGGGACACTGGTCAAGTTCCAACCCTATTTCGACACCGGGCCCATGGCGCGCGTGCATTTCGAAATCTCGATTGACCGTAATCATCCCCAGCCCGACCCGGACGAACTGGAACAGGAAATCGCCGACCTTGCCCGAACCTGGGACCAGGGATTCCGGCAGGCCCTGATGGCGAGCCCGCTGGTTGAAGCAGACAGAGAAGGCGCGCGCGCCTTCATCGGCGCCTTCAATGCGGCCTATCGCGAGGCGTTCCCGCCAGAAGAAGCGCTGCGTGATGTCACGACCATGGCCGGCCTGCAGTTCAATACGCCCGTCCTTGCCCGTGCCTTCAGGTCTGACGGCGACGATGGCGACAAGATACGCGTGAAGATCTATGCCCGCGAAGGTGCCATCCCGCTGTCACGCTGCGTGCCGGTGTTCGAGCATATGGGCCTGTTCGTGAATTTCGAAACGGGCTACCCGGTCCGGCCATCCGAGAAGCCGGCAGCCGACGCGCCGGAAATATATTGGGTCCACTCGCTGTCGATGCGGTCTGTGGGCGGGGAATCCATTGACCTGGACGTTCTGGCGAAGGGGTTTGAGGATGCCTTTGTCGCGGTCTGGAGCGGGCTGGCCGAGAATGACGGCTTCAACCGGCTGGTTCTTTCGGCTGGCGCAAGCTGGCGTGAAGCCGCCCTCATGCGGGCCTTGTCGGCTTATCGTCGCCAGTCGGGGCTTGAACAGCCACAGGATATCCAGGAGCGAGCCCTTGCGGCCCATCCGAGGATCACGCGCCTGCTGCTTGATCTGTTCGCGGCACGGTTCGATCCGGCCACACATGCCAGTCTCGATGCCCGCCGCGATGCGGTCGCAGGCATCCGTGCCTCCATCGAGGCGTCGCTGCGCGATGTGTCGGCGCTGGCCGAAGACCAGATTTTCCGCCGTCTGACCGATCTTATCTGCGCGATTCAACGGACCAATTTCTACCAGACCGGCGAAGATGGCCGCCTGCATGCGTTCATCAGCTTCAAAGTGGCGAGCCGCGAACTGGAAGACCTGCCCGAGCCGAAACCGTATCGCGAGATATTCACGTCGAGCCCCCAGGTTGAAGGCGTGCATCTGCGCTTTGGCCCTGTTGCGCGCGGCGGGCTGCGCTGGTCGGACCGGCCATCGGACTATCGCACCGAAGTGCTGGGCCTTGTGAAAGCCCAGCAGGTCAAGAATGCGGTGATCGTTCCTGTCGGGTCGAAGGGCGGATTCTTTCCCAAGCAACTCGCCGACCGGTCAAGCCGAAACGCCTGGTTCGAAAGCGGGCGGGAAGCCTACAAGCAGTTCATCACGGCATTGCTCGGCCTGACCGACAATATTGATGGCACCAGGGTTATCCATCCGGACCATACGGTGATCTGGGACGGCGAAGACCCGTATCTCGTGGTTGCCGCCGACAAGGGTACGGCGACGTTCTCCGATACGGCGAACGCGATCAGTGAGGCGCAAGGTTTCTGGCTGGGCGATGCGTTCGCGTCGGGCGGTTCGGTTGGCTATGACCACAAGAAAATGGGCATCACGGCGCGCGGCGCCTGGGAGGCGGTCAAGCGCCACTTCCGCGAAATGGGCAAGGATATCCAGACCGAACCCTTCACGGTGATCGGCGTCGGCGACATGAGCGGCGATGTCTTCGGCAATGGCATGTTGCTGTCACCAGAAATCCGCCTCGTCGCGGCCTTCAATCACATGCACGTTTTCCTCGACCCGAATCCCGGCGATTCGAAGAAGAACCTGGCTGAGCGCCAGCGCCTGTTCAACCTGCAGGGCTCGTCCTGGGCGGACTATGATACGAAGCTCATCTCGAAGGGTGGCGGCGTGTTCGAACGCTCCGCCAAATCGATCACGCTGAGCGACGAGGCCAAGGCCGTAACAGGCCTGGCGAAGGATGCGGTGACGCCCGATGAATTGATCCACGCCCTGCTCAAGGCAGAAACGGACCTGCTCTGGTTTGGCGGGATCGGGACCTATGTGAAGGCGAGCACCGAAACGCATGCCGAAGTGGGCGACCGGTCAAGCGATGCGATCCGCGTCAATGGACGCGACCTCCGGGCCAAGGTGATTGGCGAAGGCGCCAATCTCGGGCTGACGCAAGCCGGCCGGATCGAGTTCGCGCAAGGCAAGGGGCGTATTAATACCGATGCCATCGACAATTCCGCCGGTGTCGACAGTTCCGACCATGAGGTCAACATCAAGATCCTGGCCGCCGAGGCGATCCGGACCGGCGCGCTGAAGGCGAAGGATCGCAACGCGCTGCTGGCCGAAATGACCGACGATGTCGCGGCCCATGTCCTGCGCCATAACTATGACCAGACCGCGGCGTTGTCCCTGGCGGAATCGAGTGCCGCTGGTGATCATGACGCCCTTGAGCGCCTGATGGTCTATCTGGAGGAGCGTGGCGTGCTCAACCGGGCGCTGGAGGGGTTGCCAAGCACGGCGCACATGCATTTGCGGCAGGAAGCCGGCACCTGGCTGACCCGTCCGGAGCTGGCTGTGCTGCTGGCCTGGTCGAAGATCGTGCTGATCGACGATGTTGTTGCATCCGACATTCCGGACGATCCGTATTTCGACAGTGTCCTCAAATCCTACTTCACCAAGCCGATCGACGCCTTTGAGGATGCGATCCGCAATCACCGCCTGAAGCGGGAAATCATCGCGACCGTGATCGCCAACCGGTCGCTCGACATGGCCGGACCCGTGCCGCTGTTGCGTCTGCGCGAGATGACCGGTGCCGACAATGCTGCAATCGTTCGCGGCCTTGAAGCGTCGCGCGCCGTGCTCGATTTCGATGCGTTCCGCCGCGAAGTCGACGGTCTCGACACCAAGGTCGGCGCGGATGTCCAGATCGACATGCGGATCCAGGCGATGCAGGCGATGAACGAAGCCGCGTCCTGGTATGTACGCAACATGCCCGGCCGGACGGTTGGCGAAGCGGTTGCCCAGACCCATGCGCCGCTGAATGAATTCAAGACCGCTCTGGGGGAGGTCCATGCGCCGTTCCCGGCGGCCAGGATCGAGCGTGCGGCGCGCGCCTTCGTCAAGCGCGGCGCACCGGACGCGCTGGCGCGGTGGACCGCCGTGATGAGCCATTTCTCGCAGGGCCTCGTCGTGATCGACCTGGCCAGGGCGGCAAGCGTCGATGTGCCCGGTGCGGGCGCAGCCTTCTATGCGATCGGCGACGCGCTCCGACTGGACCGGCTCAGGGCGTCGGCCCGTGAAGGCCTTGCCAAGGCCGGCTATTGGGACCGTATCGCGGGGCGTCGGCTGGTCAGCGAACTGGTGCGCATCCAGGCGGCCGCTGCGCAGGAAGCGCTCGCCGGGGGCGGCGTTGATGCCTGGCTTGCCGAACGCGCAGAAACACGCCGGCAATTGGTCTCTACGCTTGGCACCCTGACAAAGGGCAAGGACTGGTCGTTTGCCAAATTCACGCTTTCGGCGGATGCGGTCCGACAATTCATGGGCCGGTAAGGGCTGGCAAGTTATACACAGGGCCGAAGCGCAAGTGACGGCAGCCGGAAAGGCTTTGCTTAACAGGCGCAGTAAGCCTGCTATGAGTGAACGCCATCATGAAACGGCTCTATCATTGGCCCCTTGATCCCGCCGGACGGCTGGTGCGTCTCGTCCTCGGCGAGAAGGGCGAAGCTTTCGAATTGTTCGAGTCGACCCCGTGGGCGCCGCACCCGGATGTGTCTGCGCTCGCGCATGGCGCGGTTGCCCCGGCGCTGGTGGAAACAGGACCGGCGGGCAAGACGTTCGCGTGCGGCACGCGTGCAATCTGCGAACAGATGGAAGAGCTGAAACCGACACCGGCCTTGTTGCCCGAAGACCCGAATGAGCGGGCCGAGGCCCGCCGCCTCTGGGCCTGGGTTGAGGCCGGCTGCGAGGAAGTCACCGACAAGCTGCTGACCGAGCGCGTCATGCAATGGGTGCGGCGCGACCGCCAGCCGGATTCAGAAAAGCTGCGGCGCGGGGCGCACGCACTGCGCGGGCGGCTCACCTTCCTCAATGGCATGGTGGAACTGAACGGCTACCTGGCCGGGCGCACATTGTCGCTGGCCGACCTGTCGGCGGCGGCGCACCTGTCGGCCTATGACTATTTCGGCGATGTCGAGTGGGATGCGGTGCCCGACCTGAAGACCTGGTATGCGCGGATCAAATCGCGCCCCAGTTTCCGTCCGCTCCTCAGTGACCGGATAGAGGGCACGCGGCCCGTGGCGCATTATGCCGACCTCGACTTCTGATCCCGTGTCCGGTTCACCGGAAGCCTTTCTCAAACATGCTGGGCGCACGATTGGGTTTGACAGCGTGCGCATCGCGCGTGCGGACGAGGCCTGGGCGGCGAGCGAGCGGCTTGAGGCGTTCGTGGCCGAAGGCCGCCATGGCCAGATGGACTGGATGGAGACGACGCTTGAACGCCGCAAGGCGCCGACGTCCATGTGGGCCGGGGCGAAATCAGCGGTGGTCGTGGCACTGAACTATGGGCCGGGCCTCGACCCGATGGACATGCTGGCCGAACGCAGTCTTGGCAACATCTCTGTCTATGCGCGGGGGAAGGACTATCATGACCTGCTAAAGTCGCGCCTGAAGCAGCTTGCGCGGGCCTTCGTGGAGGAGACCAGCGCGGAGGTGAAAGTCTTCGTCGATACCGCGCCGCTGATGGAAAAGCCGCTGGCCGCCAAGGCCGGTATGGGGTGGCAGGGCAAGCACACGAACCTTGTCAGCCGCGAGTTGGGCTCCTGGTTCTTCCTTGGCGTGATGCTGACGGATGCGACGCTGGTGCCGGATGGGGCTGAGGCCGACCATTGCGGCTCGTGCAGGGCGTGTCTCGATGTCTGCCCGACACAGGCTTTTCCGGCGCCTTACCAGCTCGATGCGCGGCGCTGTATTTCCTATCTCACGATCGAGCATGCGGGGCCGATCCCGCGCGAGTTCCGGGCGGCGATGGGCAACCGGATCTATGGCTGTGACGATTGCCTTGCCGTGTGCCCGTGGAACAAGTTTGCCGAAGCGGCGTCGGAAGCGGCGCTGCACGCGCGGGCAGAACTGAAGGCGCCGGGGCTGGATGAGCTTGCCGCGCTGGACGATGCCACGTTCCGGGACGTGTTTTCGGGGTCTCCGATCAAGCGAAGTGGCCGGAACCGGTTCGTTCGCAATGTGTGTGTCGCGATTGGCAATTCGGGCGATGCGGGTCTTGCTCCGGCTGTACTGGCGCTGCTGGATGATGCAGCACCGGAGGTGCGAGGGGCGGCCATCTGGGCGCTGGCGCGTCTTGATCCTGACAGATTTCAGGCAGAGATGGCGGCGCGGCGAGATCGCGAGAGTGATCCGGGCGTTGTGGCGGAATGGGACCAGACGGCATGATCAATCGAGCAGGGCGGCAGGTAAGCGGCAAGGGGCCGGTAAGGGTGTGGTTCGTCCGCCTGATGCGGTTCCTTGCAGGCCTGTTCGTCGGCCTCCACATCTATGCCGCCGCGCTGATCTTCCTGCCGGTGCCTGGCACGATTCTCATGGTCCAGCGCGCGGCCGGCGGCGAGCACCTGCGTCGCACCATGACTCCGATTGAGGATATTTCACCTTACCTCGTCAGCGCGGTGATCGCGGCCGAAGACACGCGCTTCTGCGAACATCATGGTGTTGACCCGGAAGCGATCGAGAAGGCGATTGACGAATACCAGCGCGGCAGGCGCGCGCGCGGCGCGTCGACGATCACGCAGCAGACAGCCAAGAACGTGTTCTTCTGGAATGGCGGGGGCGCACCCCGAAAGGTCGGCGACATGTGGATGGCGACCTTCATCGATCATGTCTGGGGCAAGCGCCGCGTGATGGAAGTCTATCTCAATGTCGCAGAATGGGGCGACGGCATATTCGGGGCAGAAGCTGCGGCGCAGGCGCGGTTCGGCAAACCGGCGTCGCAACTGACAGAGCGCGAGGCGGCGCTGCTGGCCGCTGTACTGCCCAGCCCGAACAAGTGGCGCGTCGATCCGCCGGGGCCTTATGTCACCAAGCGGGCAGGGTCGCTGCAGGCGCGGATGCGCGTTGTTCGCCACCAGGGGCTCGATGCCTGCGTGTTTGGCGACAAGCGCCCGGCGCCGCTGCCACCTGTGAAGGGCGAGCCTGCCCCACCACCGCCGGAAGCCATGCCGGACCTGCCACCCGAGCCGGAAGCGCTGCCTGACGTGGCCGGAAACGACATGCCGATTGCCAGCGACGATCCACTGAACCTGGTGCTGGACGCGGCGGATGAATCCTTCGCCCAGCCAGCGCCGGAGGCTGTCGAGGCGCCTGAACCGTTTGTCGTGGACGAGATGGCCCCTGCGTCCCCGTCAGAGCCGGAGCCCGACCCAGAATCGACAGGCCCTGTCGACCTGCGTCCCCGAAACGATCTGGGACTGGAACCAGAGCCCGCAGCCAACGACCCGCCGCAATAGAGCGGGCCGCAGCTGGGCGAAGCCTAGACCGGGTCGTACGGGAACACGCTGGCCGAGGCGCCCAGATCGGTGAAGCTGCCCTGCATGGCGGGGAAGGCGTTGTCGATCAGGCTGTCGGGTGTCCAGCCTTCCATGCGGGCGATCGATTTGACCGGCCGGGGCTGGTCGCAAAGGATCACTTCATTGCCGCGCACGATGAAAATCTGTCCGCTGACATGCTTGGCCTTGTCGGCACATAGCGCCACGGCCAGCTGGGCGACCTGATCGGCGCGCATGGAGTTCTTGATCCGCTCCACACGCTCGGCACCGGCTTCGTCCTTGACCGGGATCGAGGCGATCATGCGCGTCCAGGCGAACGGGGCGATGACGTTGGAGCGAACATTCTTGCGCTCGCCTTCCATGGCGATAATGCGGGAGAGGCCTGCAATGCCCATCTTGGCGGCGGCATAATTGGCCTGGCCGATATTGCCGATAATGCCGGAAGTGGACGTAAACAGCACGAAGGCGCCGTTTTCCTTCTCGCGGAATAGTTCAATGGCGGCCCGGGTGACGTTGAAACTGCCGCGCAGGTGCACGTCGATAACGCTGTCCCAGTCTTCTTCGCTCATCTTGTGGAACATGCCGTCACGCAGGATGCCCGCCGGATTGATGATCGCGTCGAGCGAGCCGAACGTGTCCTTGGCCTGTTCGACCATGCCTTTGACAGCGCGCATGTCGGTGACACTTTCGGAGTTCGAAACGGCCTCGCCACCAGCGGCGCGGATTTCAGCCGCGACCTTTTCGGCTGGGCCCGCATCGCCCTCGTCACCGCCTGTCAGGCTGCCACCGAGGTCGTTGACCACGACCTTGGCGCCTTCGCGCGCCGCCAGCAGCGCTGTCTCGCGCCCGATTCCGTTTCCGCCGCCTGTGATGAGTACTGTTTTTCCGTCAAGCACGCCCATGATCGCAAATCCTCCGCGTTTTCCATGTGATTGACGGGCACCCTAGATACGGCCAAGCAATGTTCAAGGTTTGAAACTCGATTTGAGGAAGGCTAAAGCTGCCGCATGGAAAAGACATTCAAAGCAGTAATATGGGATTTCGGGGGTGTTTTCACCTCCTCTCCCTTTGACGCATTCACTCGCTATGAGCAAGAGAAGGGCCTGCCAAAGGACTTCATTCGCTCGGTCAATGCCGTGAATCCGCTGGAAAACGCGTGGGCCCTGCTCGAGCGCAGCGAAGTCGATGCCGCAGGATTTGACGGCATGTTCCGCTCTGAATCGCAGGCTCTCGGGCATGAAGTGCCGGGCCGCGACGTGTTGTCCCTCCTGTCCGGCTCGCTGCGCCCACGCGTCGTCGCCGCGCTGGATGCCTGCAAGGCGAAGGGCAAGGTCGGCTGTATCACCAACAATGCGCCGGTCGGCAAAGGCGCTTCGATGACGAATGACAGCGAGAAGGCGGCCCAGCTGGAAAAGGTCTTCGTCAGGTTCGACCATGTCATCGAAAGCTCGAAACTGGGCATTCGCAAGCCGGACCCGCGCATCTATGCGCTGATGTGCGAGGCGCTGGATGTGGCACCGGAGGAATGTGTCTATCTCGACGATCTCGGCATCAACCTGAAGCCTGCGCGCCAGATGGGCATGACAACGATCAAGGTGCTTGGCGAGGACCAGTTGCTCGCGGACCTTGAGGCTGTGACCGGTTATGCGCTGGCGTAGCGTCCTCCTCGCGGCGATGGCGCTGGGTCTCGCCGCCTGCAGCCGGAGCGGCGATGAGCCGATTCAGGCCATACCTGATGAAAGTCTGACGCAGCCGCCGGTCGCGCCTGAACCTGTCGAGATAACTGAAGAGGTCTCGGAAACGCGCGATACCTTGTTGAAATATGCCAAAGCGGGCTCGCTAGGCGGGCTGGCGCGCACGGCTGCCAACAGCGATGGCTTCATCTCGAATTTCGCCGGGCAACCGCACAGGGATTTCTGGGACCTGCTTCGCCGCACGGGCCTCGACCCCAACCTGAAGCTGCGCGAGCTGCTGGCCCAGCCAGCAGGCGTCAGAATGGTCGATGGTGAGCGCTGGTATATCTGGCCAGACCTTGCGGCCCGCGACGCAACCGACCTCATTCCGGAGAAGATGTCGTTCCAGGATCGCAAACGGCTCAAAGAACTGATCGGTGAAGACGGTATCGACCTGATACGGGCAGGGAAGGGGTATCCCGGCATGCGCACGGCGATCGCCGAGGATGGGCGCTGGGTATATTTTGTACTCGGGCTCGATGGAGAGGACTAGACTGATGGCAAGCAAGATTGGCGCAGACAGCGCGCTTCAACAGGTCAAAGGCTGGACGGCCGGACCGGGCGCGCGCGACACGATCGAGAAGACGTTCAAGTTTTCCGATTTCAAGACCGCCTGGGCGTTCATGTCGGCGGTGGCCCTCAAGGCGGAAGCGATGGACCATCATCCTGAATGGTTCAATGTCTACAACAAGGTCGACGTGACGCTCACCACGCATGACGTTGATGGCGTTTCGGTCAAGGACGTGGAACTAGCCCGCTTCATGGATGCGTTTGCTTCCAGGCTTGGATGATCCGTCAGCTATTGGATGCGACCAGGAAGAGTTTCTGCAGGTTCACGCCGACTGTCGCATCCTGGGCAATATCGCCGATTGCAGGTGCGCGCAGGTTCGACCGGGTGCGTAGCTTGCTCCGGATCCGTGACAGGACAGTGAGCAATTCGCGTTCAAGAATCGGCTTGGAGAGATAATCATCCATGCCCATCTTGAGATAGCGTTCGCGGTCGCCGGTCATCGCGTCGGCTGTGAGCGCAATGACGGGTACGATGGACCATGGTGCTTGGCTTTCGCGAATATGCCTGAGTGTTTCAGGCCCGTCCATGCCGGGCATATGCATGTCCAGAAGCACGAAATCGACTGTCTCGCCTGCCAGGATATCCAGGGCTTCCTCGCCGCTGGCCCCGTCGACGACCGTCAGGCCGCGGGGCTCCAGCGCGGCGCGCGCTACGCGCCGATTGATCTCGTTATCATCGACGATGAGGGCCCTCAGTCCCTGCAGGCTGGGGACGATCCGGCCACGGGACGATTTCGGCGCCGGGGTGGCTTGCGGAGGTGCCTCTGCGACGCGGGCTTCGAATGAGAATGAGAAAACGGACCCTTTGCCCGGATTGCTCGTGCAGGTGATATCGCCGCCCATCAGCCTCGCCAGCTTGCGGGAAATGGCGAGTCCCAGTCCCGAACCACCAAACTTGCGACTCGTCGTTTCGGAACCTTGCTCGAAGTTCTGGAACAGTTTTGCACGCTCCCCGTCGGGTACGCCGATGCCTGTGTCGCAGACATGAACAGTCACGCCGACACGGCCATCACGCGACATCTCGCCCGCCATTACGGCGATGGTGACACCTCCCGTTGACGTGAATTTGACGGCGTTGAACACGAGGTTGTCGATGCACTGGCGCACGCGCTTGGTGTCCAGCGACAGGAATTCGGGCAGCTTGTGATCAAACGCGACCTCAAGCGTGAGGCCTTTCTTGCGTGCGATTGGTGCATATGAGCGCTTGAGCCACGTGATGCGATCACGGACGTTCTCGACCACGGGCGTGATGTCCAGCCGACCCGCTTCAATCCGCGACAAGTCGAGAATATCGTTGAGCAAGACCAAAAGCGAATGCGAACTTTCGACGATCATATCGACCATTTCGCGTTCGTCATTGTGGAGCTGCTTGTGCTGAAGCGCTTCCGACATGCCAATGATGCCATTGAGTGGCGTGCGGATCTCGTGGCTCATCGTGGCCAGGAATTCCGATTTCGCCTCGTTGGCCGTCAGCGCCTCCCGGCGGGCGCTTTTCAGCGAAGACTCACGTTTCACAATATCGGTGACGTCATGCGCGATACCGATCACAAAGCCGTTGTCGATGCGTGAATAACTGGTCACGACGTGCCGACCGGTGGCGGTGACCATATCGAGATCACTACACTTCTGGATGGCGTCCATGACCAGAGACTGGCGCACCTGGAACGTGGCCTCGTTGAGGCGTGGGAACAGGTGACGGATCTGTTGACCGACCGCGTCATGCAGGCTGGCGCCATCATCCATGCTGGAATAGAGGATCGGCCAGTGCGCGCGGGTCGTCTTGTTCGCGAAAAACAAGCCGTTTTCTGGTGTGAATATGACGAATCCGCCCTGCAATTGATCAAGTGCACGCCAAGCTTCCGCAGGCGGTATCAATGGAGTGTCGGTCATATTTACCGCCCAAAGGTCGTCCCGGAACAGGACTAGTTTGAATGTATGTAAGGAACGTAAAATCGCGGGCCGATATTGCGGGCAATCACCCGCCTTTTTTCCAAGCGACCTGATACAGATCGAAGCGTCGGTCCTTGAGGTTCTGGACAGCGCCCGACTGGCGTGCGGTCAACAGGTCTGACAAGGACAGGTCAGCCAGAGCAACGGTTTCGGTGTTGGCTGGCGTATCTGCCGCCACGCCGTCTCGCGAAAAGGGGAAGTCCGACGGGGTCAGAATGCAGCTTTCGGCGTAGTGGATATCCATGTTCTCGACATTGGGAAGATTGCCCACGACGCCCGACATGACAACATAACACTGGTTCTCGACGGCGCGCGCCTGGCAGCAATACCGTACGCGAAGGTATCCGCGACGCTCGTCCGTGCAGAAAGGCACGAACAGGATCAGTGCGCCCTGGTCGACGAGGTGGCGCGCCTGTTCGGGGAATTCGCTGTCGTAGCAGATCATCACGCCGATCGGTCCGCAATCGGTCTGGATGACCGTGTTGCCCGACCCGCCGCGAATGTTCCACCAGCGCCGCTCCGAAGGGGTCGGGTGAAGCTTTTGCTGCGTGTGGACCGAGCCGTCGCGCAGGAAGACGTAGGAGATGTTGAAAATGTCGCCATTGTCCATCCGGCTTGGGTGCGAGCCGCCGATGATGTTGATATTGTAGGAAACGGCGAGCTTTTCCATGAATGCAACATAGCGGGACGTATATTCGGAAATCTTCTCGATAGCCTCGATCGGTGCGAGCGGCTTGTGCTCGAGCGACAGGAGTTGCAGCGTGAAGAGTTCCGGGAACACGACAAAGTCGGACCGGTAGTCCGACGCGATGTCGACGAAATATTCGACCTGCGCTTCGAACTCGTCAATCGACTGGATCTTGCGCATCTGGAACTGCACGGTCGTGATGCGTACGCTTTCCGGAAGGTTCGTCCCGCCAAGGCTCGGCTTCGCCTTGATCTCTTCCTGTGCCAGCGGGTTCTTCCAGAACATATGCGTTGCATGGTTCATGGACGGTGCGTCGCCCGGCAGGTAGTTCTTCAGCACACCGATGGGCTCGAACCCCTGGCGCAGCTGGAATGAGATGACCTGGTCCTTCATTTTCGACCCCACGACGGCTTCGATATAGTCGGCCGGGTTCGGGTATTCCTTTGCACGTCGTGCATATCCGGGCATGCGTCCACCGAACACGATGCCCTTGAGTTCGAGATACTGGCAGAGTTCCTGGCGGACGCGGTAGAAGCGCTGCCCGATCCTGAGACGCCGGAAGTCCGGGTCGACGCCGACATCCATGCCATAGAGCACATCGCCTTCGGGATCGTGACGCGCGGCAAATCCGCCGCCGGTGATTTCGTCCCATGTGTGCGGCGCGAAAGCGACCTCAGAACTGATCATGAAGGTTGCGCAGTGGCCCACGGCCTTGCCCTCATACTCGGCAATGAACTGGCCTTCCGGGAACCGGTTGATGTGGCCGAGCAGGTTGTCGCGGGTGTAGCCCATGCCGTGGCCGTAGATCCGTTCTGACAGATTTATTATGGCCCCCACATCGGCCGGGGTCGCGTTGCGAATGATCAGTTTGGCGGCAGAGTTCGTCATGGAGGCTCCGGACAGATCGAGTTCAGGCATTATGGGACGCGGCTGGAGAAGGTCCAGTCAGTGGGGGAGGCGGAGGCTGGCACGCAGGCCGCCCAGTGCACTGTCTGACAGGCGCAGATCGCCTCCATGCGCTCTTGCCGTGTCGCGCGCAAGTGTCAGTCCCAGTCCAGTGCCGGACGCGTTTTGCGTCCGGGCTTCGTCGAGCCGGGAAAACGGTCGGAACGCCTCTTCCCGGCGTGCCGGCGGGATGCCGGGACCATTGTCATCGACATGGACTTCGGCGGCATGTGGACCATCCACCAGGGTGACGCGGACCTCGGTTGCGTACTTCACGGCATTGGAAATCAGGTTGTTGACGGCGCGCTTCAGGGCCAGCGGTCGCCCGGTCACGTCGATCACATTCGGGCCGCTGACGGCGACATGCTCGCCGAATCCGGCGGCCGCGTCGCGGACCAGGCGGGCAAGGTCCAGAGGGACAGGATCGTCGCCTTCTTCGCCGCGCGCGAATGTCAGGTATTCGTCCAGCATCATCGCCATCTCGTCGAGGTCTGATTGGGCTGCGCCGAGTTCCTCGGTCTGGTCCATCATGGCGAGGGAGAGTTTCAGGCGGGTCAGGGGTGTGCGCAGGTCGTGGCTGACGCCCGCGAGCATGGCGGTGCGCTGGTCAGCGAAGGCGGTGAGGCGGCTTTTCATGTCCAGCAAGGCGCGGGCCGCGTCGCGGACTTCGGTCGCGCCCGAGGGCCGGAAGTCCGGAACCTCCCGGCCACGACCGAACGCGCGCGCGGCTTCCGACAGGCGCAGAATGGAGCGGACCTGCTGGTTGAGGAAGGCCACGGCGAGCCCCAGCATCAGGAGGGACGAGGCGATCACCCAGACAATGAAGAAGTGCGAATTCACCGTCAGCGCGCGTTTCCGTTCGATCAGGATTTCGACCGTGTCGCTGCCTGACGGGAACCGGAAGTGGAGCATCGAGGAGGGGTCAACGCTGACATCGACGGGGACGCCCAGCCGGGTCGCCAGTTCTTCCTTGAGTGTCTGGCCGTAAGCGAAACTGTGCGTGAGTTGCGGCGCGCCAGATTCCGGATCGACATGGTCGCACGTGAAGGCCATGTCGAGGTCGCCCTCGAGACGCTCGCGTGTGATCGGCGTATCGGGACGGGCATCGCAATAGGACTGGATCAATGCCGCGTCGCGGGCGATGGACTGGGCCAGCTTGCGGTTCACCTCGGCGAGGTGGCTGTCATAATAATACCAGGTCATCAGGGCGAGGATGAGCACGACCGGCGCCACCACCATGAGGAGGCTGCGGGCGTAAAGCCCGCGTGGCGTAATATCTCTCAGGCGGGCCATGCGTGCCTCAGTCCGGCATCAGGCGGTAACCGACGCCCCGCACGGTCTGGATGTGGATGGGTTCGCGCGGATTGGGTTCGATCTTCCGGCGCAGGCGCGTCACCTGGACATCGACTGACCGCTCCATGCCGGCGGAGGTGAGCGCGGCGAGGTCTTCGCGGTCAACCGGTTCACCCGCATTGGCGGCCAGAACGGTCAGCAATTGCAGTTCGGCATCTGTCAGGCGGATGCGCTTGTCGCCTTCGCGCAATTCCCCCCGGGCGGCATTGAAGACGAGGCCGGACATCTCGACCTCGTCGGGCGGCACGTCCTTGTGTGACCGCCGCAGGATGGCGGCGCAGCGCAGGGCCAGTTCCTCCGGTTCGAAGGGTTTGGCCAAATAGTCGTCGGCGCCGGTTTTCAGTCCTGCGATGCGGTCGCTGGCTTCACCGCGCGCGGTGAGCAACATGACCGGCGTTTCCTTCTGGCGCCCTTCACGGATGGCGGCGAGCAGTGACAGGCCATCCTCGCCCGGCATCATGACGTCGAGGATGGCGAGGTCGAATGTCATGGTTGCCAGAAGGCGACGCGCGGCGGCAGCGTCGCTGGCGGTCGTGACCCGGTGGCCCTCGCGTGACAGGAAGCGTTTCAGCAGGTCGCGGATACGGTCGTCGTCATCGACGACCAGGATATGGGCGGGGTCCGTCATCGCCGCCTCACTTGGCCAGCGCTTCGAGCGCGAGGCGCATGCCGGCCACCGCGTCTGGCCCGGCGGCCCGGAAGGCGAGGCGCAGGCGTTCGCGCAGCACAATGGCGATGGGCGTTGTCAGCGTCACGCCGGCGTCCGACAGGACCAGGGTGCGGCGCCGACCGTCGCGCTCTTCGCGTTCGCGCGCGATCAGGCCGCGCGTGTCCAGTCCACCGATGAGGCGGGCAAAGGTCGGCACTGTCATGCCGAGCGAATCGCGCATTTCGCTGACCGTCCGGCCCGGTTCGTAACGGATCGATATGAGAATTTGCATCTCTGGCTTGCTCAGCCCCGCTTTCCTGCGGGCCGTTTCTGCTGCAGACATGAGTTCGCGCCCCCCCGCCATCAGGAGGCCGACACCTCGATCAAGCTCCTGATCCATCAGGAAAAGGCGCGGATCGAAGGGGCGGTTCAGGTTGACGTCAGGGGCCATAGTCTGAAATGAACGCGAATACATAAAAAGTGCAAGCGAGGAGCGCTGAAATCCATGGCAAGTATCCCCTATGACGACCGTGACGGGTACATCTGGATGGACGGTGAGTTCGTCCCGTGGCGGGATACGAAAGTGCATCTCCTGACGCACGCGCTGCACTATGCATCTGCGGTGTTCGAGGGCGAGCGCGCCTATGGCGGCAGGATCTTCCGCTCACTTGACCATTCCAAGCGCCTGCACAATTCCGCGCGCATCATGGGATTCGAGATTCCGTTCACGGTTGAGCAGCTGGAAGCGGCCAAGCGCGAAGCGCTGGCAAAGTCGGGCCTCGAAAGCGCATATATCCGGGCGATTGCCTGGCGCGGGTCTGAAATGATGGGCGTCTCGGCCCAGAACAACACGATCCACCTTGCTGTCGCGGTCTGGTCCTGGGGCGACTATTTTGCCGACAAGATGAAGGGCATTAGGATGACGCATGCCGAGTGGCGCCGTCCGGCCCCCGACACGGCGCCCTGCCATGCCAAGGCCGCTGGACTCTACATGATTTGCACGCTGTCCAAGCATGCCGCGGAGAAGGCTGGCTATGCCGACGCGCTGATGCTCGACTATCGCGGACAGGTCGCCGAGGCGACGGGCGCGAACATCTTCTTCGTGCGCGACAATGCGCTACACACGCCGACACCGGACTGTTTCCTCAACGGGCTGACCCGCCAGACCGCGATCAAGCTCGCCAAGGCCCGTCAGATCGAAGTCATCGAGCGCGCCATCATGCCGGACGAACTGGCGACATTCTCCGAGTGCTTCATCACCGGCAGCGCCGCCGAGATCACGCCAGTCGCGGAAATCGGCGCGCACACTTACAAGCCGGCCGAGATCAGCCATTCCCTGGTCGACGACTATACAAGGCTCGTGAACGGCAAGATGGAACTCGCGCTCTAGCACGGAGGCCCGCCAGCCGATGCCTGATACGGCACCAGCACAAGACCTCAAGGCCATCGCGGCGCAGGCGGACCTGCATCACCAATACCTGCTCGGGCTCGAGCTGATGGTCGCCACCCGTGAGGGGCCGACTGTTGTTGGCGACTGGATGTTCCGCCTGTTCCGGCGCCAGCACGAGGAGAAATTCCTCTCCAGTTTCCGCAAGCTGGGCCTGGATGACCTGCCGGATGCCGTCGCCTGCGCGCGTTATCACGTGCTGTCGAACAGTATGGGCGGGGTGACGGTCGAATATATGGCAGAGTCGGACACGAAGGCCTGGGTGCGCTTTCGCTATCCGCGCTGGATGTATGACGGCCCGGCGATCTGCGGGGTGCCCGTCGAGGCGAGCCGAGGCTTCCTTAAAGGCTGGTACGCCCAGAATGGCGTCTCGCTCAAGAATCCGCGCCTCGGCTTTGTCTGCGTCTCGGAAGACATGACCGGCCAGTTCGGCCTGTGCGGCTATTTCCGCGAATACGATCACGACCTGAGTGACGACGAACGTCTGCAGTTCGCGCCCGGTGAAGCCCCCCCGCCCTATGACCCGGCGCAGCAGCCTGCGCCACCAGCGGGGGAGTGGGATGCGGCCCGTCTCGCCAAGGCGAACCGGAACTATGCGGTGGAATATATCCGCAATGGAGTGCGCGAACTGGTCAACGTTCTGGGGCAGGACCGGGCATTGGAACTGGCGAAACTCGCAGCTCGCCTGACCGGCCTGCAGCAGTACCGGCACATGGCTGATGCTGTGGGCGGCGCCGATGGCGGGCCTGTCGAGGCGTCGCATATGCTGGCGGCGATGTTTGGTGGCATGGGCGACGGCGTGACTTTGGCGGCAGGCAACGGGGCCGGGCAGGCGGTGCTGCATCATCGCGGTCTCAGGATCGTGCGCGGCCTGGACGGTGACGAACGCAGCCACCTGCTCGCCTGCTGGACCGAACTATGGCGCGGCGCAGTGCACTCATGTCGTCAGTTCATGCACGTCGACGTCGCCAATACAGCGGACGGGCTCGACTGGACGATCACGCCGCGCGAGGTCACCTGACCTCAGGCTTCGCCGGCCTGGTCGTCCTTGATCCAGACTTCGACCGGGCCCTTGAGCAGCATGGTGAGCGGGTTGCCCTTGCGGTCGACGGCCTTGCCCGCAGAGACGCGAATCCAGCCTTCGGAGAGGCAATATTCCTCGACATTGGTTTTCTCTTCGCCCTTGAAGCGCACGCCGATGCCGCGCAGCAGCAGGGCCTCGTCATAGAAAGGGCTTTTCGGATTGATGCTCAGGCGGTCGGGGAGTGTGTCTGTCATGGGAACGATCTTTGCCTCGTCCCTCGGCCGGACTCAAGAGGCTGTTTCAGGGACGCAGGATGGCACCGACCTCAACGAGCTGCGCGAACATGTCGGTGATCGCCGTACTGATGGGGTGGTAGACTAGGCCAAGTTCCCGCTGCGACCTGGAATTGTCGGCCCGCCAGGCGAGTTTCGGCTCCGAAGACGGGGCCTCGGCGGTGGGGAAAGGCCAAGCGGTGCCGAATTTTTCCCGCAGCACGTCGGCGATGTAGATGAAACCGTGGGCTTCCGCGAAGGTGATGTGGCGGCCCTCGGCCTCCGGAACGAAGCCTGCGCGCATATGCGCCTCGGCAACGTCCCGCACGTCGACCATGCCGATCTCGCGCGGCGGCGCGCCATCCTTCAAGGCGCCGCTGCCAAAGGCTTTCATGTAGCTGAAGGACTCGGACGTCTGGTCCGGGCTGATGCCGGGGCCCAGCACGAGCGCGGGGTTGATGACGACGAGCTTCCAGCGGTCCTGCGCGCCAGCCATCTCCCAAGCGGCCTTCTCGGCCAGCGTCTTCGAATAGTTGTACGGCGTGACGGTCAGGGACGAGGATGTGTTCCAGTCATTCTCCGTCAGGACACCGCCTGGCGCCTTGGCGACGTCTTCGATCACGCCATAGATAGCCGCACAGGAGCTGGTGACCACGACACGCCGGACACTTTCGACTTCGTTGGCTGATTCGAGCACGTTGCGCGTGCCGTTAAGCGCCGGATCGACGAGGTCGCGCTGGGGATCGGCGACTGTCACCGTGAAGGGGGATGCGGTGTGGAAGACGACGGCGCAGCCCTGCATCGCCTCCTTGTAGCTGCCGGGATCGAGCAGGTCTGCCGTGAAGAATTTGATGGTGCCGGGCTTTGCGTCTGCCAGCGCCTGGAGCGGCCCGGTCTTGTTCGCATTTGACGGGTCACGCACGGCGGCGTGGACGGTGAAGCCCTCGTCCAGCAGGCGGCTGACCAGCCAGCCGGCGACATAACCGGTCGCACCTGTCACGAGGACCGGGGCGCTTGTGTCATAGGTCGGAACGGGTGCGGTCATGGTGTGGGTCTTTCTTCAAAGCAGCGGGCAGCAGGTGCTGGCGTGACCCTGCGCACATAGGCGCGCGGGGCGCGTTTAGCCAGTCAAACAGCCATGCATTGCCCCCAGACGCGCAGCAGGTTGCCCCCGAAGAATTGTGCTGCCTCCGGTTCACTGAGGCCGCGTTTCAGCAACAGGCCGGCCAGGTCCGGCAAGCGGCGGTAATCGTCGAAGACGGGTTTGTAATTGCCATCCATGTCGGTGCCCATGCAGACATGGTCGATGCCGACGGACTCGATCAGATGGAATATCCGGTCGGCATATCCGTCTAGGGTGCTGATTCCGATGCCGCTCGGCCAGGCGCCGACCAGGCCGCCGGTTGCGGCGACGTCGCGGGCTATATCCGCTGAAATGAAACGGGGATGTTGCAGCTCCGGGCTGTTGACATGCGTGTGCGAGAACATGACCGGTTTGTCGGTGATCTCCAGCACGCGCCGGGCTGCGCTTTCCGGCATATGGGCGAGGTCGATCAACATGCCGAGCCGGTTCATCTCGCGTACAATGGCCTCTCCGGCCGCCGACAAGGCGCTGTCATGGCCTGCGGCGGTCATTGGTTCGCTGATCTCGTTGGCGCGATAGTGCATCAGCGTGATTGAGCGCACACCGTCATCATGGGCTTCCTGCAACCGCTCGCTGGAGCCGCTCAGGAAATCGGCACCTTCGACCGTCCAGATCGCGCCCGGCCTGCCTGAGGCCCGCACGGCCTCCATCTCACCGGGAGAAGACATGGTGGTGACAAGGCCGTCGCTGGCGAGCTTTTTCAGGTTGGCGATCTGGGTCTTGTAGCTTGCCCAGGCCTCGCCCGGCTTGAATGGGCGGCGTTCGACAAGGCCTTTTTCCTTCGACAGGTCGAGGACGTTGAAATCCGCCACGGCGGCGAAACTGGATGCGGCAAGGCCGCCCGCCACCATGTCGCCCACGGTGCGCCGCTCGAAACTGCCCTTGGCGGAATAGACTCGCAGCAGGGGCGGCAGGCCGCTGGCGCCGCGCACGAAGGTCTGGCCCGGATGGGCATGGGCATCCACCGCCGGGTTGGCTTTCAGGAAGCTCACGCCACGTGCGTGCTCTTCCGCCGTGAACTCAAACCCGAGCGGGGCCGGCCCGGGCCGCTTGCGCAATGTGTGAACGCCGTAGGCAGCACCGGCGAGGGTAGCCACCCCGGCACCGAGCATGACGCGCCGCGTTAGCTTGCCCATGGTGTTCCTCCTGCACGTTTTCTCCCACTAGCCGCGCGGTGGCGGGCGGCGTCAAGCAGGTGCAGGACGGTCAGGCCAGTTCGGTGGTGGCAGCGTCATCCTTGGCAGAGGCGCGTTTGTAGGCGTCGCGGGAACACACGCGCTCCGAATAGGCAACCATTTCGGGGCTTGACGGGATCGAGCCGAATTGCACGCCCCACGTGACCTGTGAGCCGACATAGACGTCGGCAGCGGTAAACCGGTCGCCGCAGATGAAGGGCCGGTCGGCGATGGCGGAGATCAGCACCTTGCGCGTCAGGTCAAAGTCGCCGTAGCCGACCATGCGTTTCTTGTCCTCCGGGATGTCGATGCCGAGCGACCTGTTGGCCACGGCCGCCTCGACCGGTCCGGCGGCAAAGAACAGCCAGCGGTAATAGTCGGCGCGCTCGTCCGGCGTCGGCGCGAGCCCGGCTTCCGGAAAGGCGTCTGCCAGGTAGGCGCAGATGGCGGCGCATTCGGTGACGGTCTTGCCGCCGTGAACGATGGCCGGAACCTTGCGCATCGGATTGATGGCCAGGTATTCTGGCGCATGCATCTCCCCGTCGTATTTGATGATGCGGGTGTCATAGTCCGCGCCGGTCTCTTCCAGCATCCAGCGGGCGATGCGCCCGCGCGACATCGGGTTTGTGTACAAGGTCAGTTTTTGGGTCATCGGCGTCCCTCCGTTGCGCTCACGAGCGTTGCGTCAGGTATAAGGGGAGTCAACGCTCATGCCTGTCAGCAGTGTGAGAATCCCGCCACATACTCCCTGGGATGGGGCGGTTTGCGACGGGATCTGGAGGGTTTCTCAGGGGGGCAGGACGGCTTTTCGGCCAGTCTGTCCCATGGAAAGGCCAAGCCTATTTGTTCGGCTGGGGCGTGTAGCGCAGGTAGGGCTTCACCACATTATGGCCCTTCGGGAACAGGCGCGCGATCTCTGCCGGATCGGTCAGGGACGGCACGATGATCACGTCCTCGCCGTCACGCCAGTTCACAGGCGTCGCCACCTTGTGATTGTCGGTCAGCTGCAGGCTGTCGATCAGGCGCAGGACTTCGTCGAAGTTGCGGCCCGCGCTGGGCGGGTAGACGATCGAAGCGCGGATCTTCTTGTTCGGGTCGATGACATAGACTGCCCGAACGGTGACCTTCGCGTCGGCGTTCGGGTGGATCATGTTATAGAGCGTCGCCACCTTGCGCTCGGTATCGGCGATGATCGGGAACTGCACGCTGGTATTCTGGGTCTCCTCGATATCCTTGATCCAGCGCTTGTGGTCTTCCACGCTGTCGACCGAGACGACGAGGGCCTTGGCGCCGCGCTTGGCGAATTCGTCCTTGAGTTTCGCGGTATAACCGAGTTCGGTCGTGCAGACCGGCGTGAAATCGGCCGGGTGGGAGAAGAAGACGACCCAGTCCTTGCCGGCCCATTCATGAAACTTGATCCGGCCTTCGGTTGTGTCGGCTTCAAAGTCGGGGGCAACATCGCCAATAAGAAGGCTCATTATTCAAACTCCTGTGACTTGATTTCTGGATCGAAAATGGTGCCTAAGGACGGCATAACCAATGCGCGGCACCTGAAGGTGTCGATCAGTTTTTCTAATGGTCCCGGCAGAGCGAGCAAAATACGCCCATGAAACGCCTGATCCTGATGCGGCATGCCAAGACCGAGCCCTGGACCGAAGGGATCGACGATTTCGGCCGCGCGCTGACCGACCAGGGCCATTCCGACGCCCGCCGCGTTGCCGAGGAGATCGTCGCACTTGGTTGGAGCCCCGAACGCATTCTCGTGTCGACCGCTCGCCGGGCGCGCGAAACCTGTTCGGAAGTGGCGAAAGTGGTGGAAGGGGAACGTGTCCGGCCGATGGAGGCGCTCTATCTTTCCGGTATGCGCGGCATCGCCGAAGCGGTTCGCCAGAATGACGGCGCCGCGACGCTCATGGTGATCGGGCACAATCCCGGCCTGCACGATTTTGCACTGAGCCTGCTGCGGGATGGCGGAAGTCGCGATCATCTGAGTTCGGAACGGCTGAACGAGAAGTTTCCAACGGCGTGTGCCGCCCTGTTCGAGGCCGACGAGGATGGCGCATTCCTGCCGGTGCATTTCAAGCTGGCCGATGTCATGCGGGCGCGCGATTTCCGGGAAGCCGATCCGGCCTGACTACCAATGCGTAGACGCCACCCTGCCTTGGAGAGGACAGGATGGCGTCAGGAGCTGCAGGCGAGCGAGGTCGGGGAGAGGCGGCGTTCGCCGGAGAGCGCAGCTCCTGTGCGTGTTCAGCCTGCCTTTCTGGCAGCATGAACCTTGCTGAGCTCGGGGCTGTCGATCGCCTTGACGACCTTGTTCATTGTCCGAGCCGTGCACAGCGTGGTGACGAAGTTGCGGCCGACCGAGAAGTTTTCATGTTCGGCAGCGCAGCGTTGGGACACCTCCCCGCGAATCTTTGTGTACTCTGCCTGCGCGCCTTCTGCGCTTTCGGTGGCGGCACGGTCGAATTCGACGGCCATTTCGAAATTGTCGCTGGCGGCAAAGGCTGGCGTGGCGATCAGGGAGGTGGCGAGGGCGGCGGCGATCAGGGTGCGTTTCATCTCTTTGGTCCTTTTTTGCTTTTCGGGAGGAAGCCGGCGCTGCGAGCCCAGGGGCAGGCGGCGCAGCGCCGGGATGGTGCAGACGTGTCAGTGGGCTTCGCGGCGAGCGAAGCGGCGGCGGCGACGAACGAGCAAGCCGGGACGACCCCCAAGGCTGACATCATTGGCCGGTGTGGACCGGGCCGTTGCCGAGCCGGTCAGGATGGTACGGGCCATCGTGGCGGCGGGGGCAGGTGTTTCGACGTCGTTGAGACGGGCGCGGGGGGTCATTTTCTTCTAGTCCTTCTTGCTTGGTTTGAATGTCTCTGGCGAACCATTCCGCCGTCGACACAATCAAGATAGGATGGACTTTATCGAAAAGCAATAAGAATTTATCGAAAAAAAATAAAATCGAGATAAATTCGGGTCTTAAACCTCATTGTTATTCGATATGGTAGCATGAGATCGCGTTGCAAGGCCCGTTAACTCCGCTTCATGTTGGAAAAATCCGGGCGCGCGGTACGTCAAATCGCAGGCGCGCGCGCGGATTCGGCTGTTTCGGGCATTTTAAGGTCAAATGCGAGCTGACGCGGACCGGCCCCGGGGCGCGCCTTGCTCAGCCGCGGCGATGTCGTTGTCGTCCGCTGTGAGCCCGGCCCATCCGACCTGGCAGGGGTGGCCTTGCTGGCATAAAGCCTGTCACGCGCTTCGCGGGCCGCAGCCATGTGATCGACGATACGCATTGGATAGGTCTGGCCCAGAACGATGCTGGCTTTTGCCAGTTCGGACTTGGGTGCGTCCCAGGGGGCATGGATGTGTGCGGTGGGCAGCGCGGCCAGTTCCGGCACCCAGCGGCGAATGAAGTCACCGTCGCGGTCATGGTCGAGCGACTGTTTCACCGGGTTGTAGATGCGCGGGATACCGGACCCTGCGGCGCCGGATTGCAATTGGGCCTGAGGGTAATGGATCCCGGCCTCGAAATCCGTGAACAGGGCCGCCAGGCGTGACGCCGGCTGGCGCCAGTCCATCCAGAGGTGCTGCGCGGCGAAGGCCATCACCATCGCGCGCATGCGATGGTTCAGCCAGCCGGTCTGGTTCAGCGAGCGCATGCAGGCATCCAGAAAGGGAAACCCGGTCCTGCCATTGATCCAGGCCTCGAGGCGCGGATCACCGTCGGCCACGATATCGCGCAGGCCATCGGGCGTGGCGAGCAGGTTGCGACTGTCGATCGATGTCTGATCGTCGAGTTTCTGGATGAAGCGGCAATGCCATTGCAGGCGGGAGAGGAAACTGTCGAGAGACGCGGCAAAGGTGGAGTCACCATCCAGCTCCAGGTCCGTCCGCGCCCGCGCGGCAGCCTGCCAGGCCTCGCGGATCGACACGGTGCCGAAGGCGAAATGGGGTGACAGGCGCGAACAGGCGGCCTCGGCCGAATGCGGGCTCGACATGGCCGTTCGGTAGCGCCGGCCGCGTGCGGCGATGAAGGAGCGCAGGAGTTCGACGCCTTCGGCGCGTCCGCCCGGCTGCCGCTTGGGGCAGGGGTCCGCTGGGAGACGGAAATCTTCCGCGAGAGGCCATTCGCCGGCTGGAACGTTCGATGGCCGGAGCGAGTCGGGTGCCTTGGCTCGCGGGGCCAGCATATGGGATTCCCAGCGCCGGGCCCAGCCTTCGGCGCCGTTCAGCCGCCGAATGACGCCGTTCTGCGGTTGCTCGCGCAGGGCCACGCCAGCCTTGACGGCCCAGCGCTGGACCGCACGGTCGCGGTCAAAGGTCCATTGCGGGCCGGTTTCCTCGTGCGCGTGGATCGCCGCAATGCCGTGTCGCTTGTGGAGTTCGCCGAGAACTTGCGTTGCATCGCCAACCCGCAGGCAGAGAGCAGACCCGCGCGCCTTGAGGGCTTCGTCCAGGCTCTGGAGGCTCTCCACGAGGAAGTCGAACTGGCGCCGAGAATGTTCCGGCAGGGCCCAGAAGCCCGGCTCGAAGATATAGAGCGGCAAAACCGGTGCGCCGCTTGCTACCGCTGCAAGGAGGGGCGCGTGATCGTGAACCCTGAGGTCCCGCTTGAACCAGACAACATGCAGGTCAGTCATGGAACAAACATAGAACATTTCAGCAAGCGCTCAAGCTTTTTCTGCATCCGGGCAGGCGCGAGAGGATACCTCGCGAAGAATGTTTCGGAAGCGAAACGATTCTAATTTGTGATTTGTGGCCCCGACCTATCCGCAGGTCTTTGCTGCCGGGGTGGGTGCCCATGGAATCTTTTCTCTCGAAAGGGAAAAGAAAATCCGGCGAGGGACATTGTCCCTACCGGAGCCCGACGCGGCCTTGGCCGAAACCGCAGCGCTCGGATTCGGCCGGGCCTATCCCGGACAATCCGCCATGACGGTGCTGCAGGGTGACCAGGCAGGCAACGCGTGCCGCGCTGCTCGACCAGGTCTGGCCTGATGGAACAGAATTCATCGTTTTGCCGCCGGGCCCGCCGCGCGCGAAGCCGCGCGCTCTCAACTATGGGCTGGCGCGCGCCCGGGGTGCCTATATCGTCGTATACGATGCCGAAGACTGCCCCGACCCAAGGCAATTGCGCGACGCTGTGGCGGCCTTTGCGCGGGGGCCGTCCAGTCTCGCCCCCTTCCGGCGCCCCTCGTGGGGGCGCCGGAAGGGGGCGGCTGGCTGTCGGCGCAGTGGGCGCTGGAATATGCCATCCAGTTCGGACGTATCCTGCCAGCGCTCGCCCGTCTCGGCCTGCCGATCGCGCTGGGCGGCACCAGCAATCATTTCAATCGTGCGAGGCTGATCGAGGCGGGCGGATGGGACGCGTGAAACTTGACCGAAGACGCCGACCTCGGATTGCGCCTGGCCCGTCGCGGCGCGCGGGTCGCCATGATTGCCCCGCCGACCCTGGAAGCGCCGCCAGAGCAGATGGGCGTGTGGCTGGCGCGGCGCTCGCGCTGGCTGAAAGCATTCCTGCAGACCTGGCTCGTGCTGATGCGGACGCCGACTGCGTCGATTCGGGAAATGGGGCTCGCCGGGTTCGTGTCGATGCAATTGACCCTTGGCGCGGCGATCCTGTCGGCAATCTTGCATGGCCCGTGGGCCCTGTGGTGCCTTCTATGTCTGTGCCTGCCGGACCTGTCGCTCGGCCAACTCGGAACGGGCGTGATGGTCGTGTCGTACCTGGCCGGTGTGGCGGCGGGCGTTGCTGCGCCGGGGCACTGGGGCGAGCGACCCTTGATCGTTGCGCTGACGGCGCCACTTTACTGGCCGCTACAGTCCGTCGCCATGGCGCGCGCCCTGTATGGCTTGTGCCATGCGCCGCACTTCTGGGCCAAGACTCCGCACGGTGTTCCGTCGCCCTGAATGAACCGCAAAATGTTTTACCCAGCGTCAGGCTTGGCGTCAGTGCCGCGGAGATTTAGGGTTGGGCGAGACACAATGCCTGACAATTGAGGAGCCGTTCCCATGGCCTATGACGTCACCGAAGATCTGGACGCGTTTCGCGTCGAAACGCGTGACTGGCTGGAGGCGAATTGCCCGCCCTCCATGCGCACACCGATGACGGACGACGAGATCGTCTGGGGTGGCAAGCGCGGCACATTCGTCAATCCGGAATCGGAGACCTGGCTGGACCGGATGGGCGAGAAGGGCTGGACTGCTCCCGAATGGCCCGCAGCCTATGGCGGCGGCGGACTGACCAAGGACGAGAACCGCGTGCTGCAGGAAGAATTGCGCCGAATCAAGGCGCGGCCAGCGCTGTTCTCGTTCGGCCTATGGATGTTTGGCCCGGCCCTGCTCGAGTTTGGCAATGAAGAGCAGAAGAAGCGCTTCCTGCCGGACATCGTCAAAGGCAAGACGCGCTGGTGCCAGGGCTATTCCGAGCCGGGCGCCGGCTCTGACCTCGCCGGCCTGCAGACCCGCTGCGAAGACAAGGGCGACCATTACCTGATCAATGGCCAGAAGGTGTGGACATCCTATGCCGACCAGGCCGACTGGATTTTCTGCCTCGTGCGGACCGACACCTCGTCCAAGCATGAGGGCATCAGCTTCATCCTGTTCGACATGGAAAGCCCCGGCGTTGAAGCGCGCCCGATCTTGCTGATCTCCGGATCGTCGCCGTTCTGCGAAACCTTCTTCACCGATGTCAAAGTACCGAAGGACCAGCTGGTCGGACGCGTGAATGGCGGCTGGGAAATCGCCAAGCGCCTGCTGCAGTTCGAGCGTTCATCGATTTCGGCTGGCGGCTTCGGCGGCACCGGCGGGTCGGGCATTCTCGGCCCGGAAGAATACGCCAAGATGCACGTCGGCACTGACAGTGAGGGCCGGATCGCCGATGGTGACCTGCGTGGCCGCATCGCCGACCACAAGATGTATGCCAAGGCGTTCAGCCTGACGGTCCAGCGCCAGACCGAGCAGGCCAAGGCTGGCCAGCAGGTGGGCCATACCGCGTCCATCCTGAAATATGGCGCGGCCAAGATGAACCAGGACCGCCACGAGCTCCTGATCGAAGCGCTGGGTTCGGAAGCGCTCGGCTGGGAAGGGGAGGGCTTTGACGAGAATGCCATGAAGGCGACGCGCGGCTGGCTGCGTTCGAAGGGCAACTCGATCGAAGGCGGTACGAGCGAAATCAACCTCAATGTCGTCGCCAAGCGCGTACTCGGCCTGAAGGACCATCAATAGTCATGACTTTCGTACTCACTGAAGACCAGGAAATGCTGCGCGACACGGCCCTCGCGTTCGTGCGCGATGAATTGCCAGTGACCCACTTGCGTGCCCTGCGCGACAAGGGCGCCAACGGCCATGATGCGGGCACCCGCAAGAAGCTGGCCGAGCTCGGCTTCTTCGGTGTCATCATTCCCGATGAGCCGGGCGGCGAACATTTCGGCCTTGTCGGCCTCGGCCAGATCCTCGAGGCGCAGGGGCGCACGCTCGCCGCGACGCCGCTGTTGCAGACGGCCCTGATCGCCGCGTCCGCCATCCAGCTGGGCGGCAGCAAGGCCATGCAGGCCGAATGGCTGCCAAGGATTGCGGCGGGTGAGACGACGTTCGCGCTCGCGCTCGACGAGACGGCGCATTTCTCGCCGCTGAATGTGGCGACCGAGGCCGAGAGCAACGGCCAAGGCTATACGCTGAACGGCATGAAGCGCTTCGTGCCGGGCGGCCACGATGCGGAGATGTTCATCGTCGTAGCGCGCACGTTCGGCGAGGCCGGTGACCGTCATGGTATTACGCTGTTCCTCGTGCCTGCCAAGGCGAAAGGCGTTACCGTCCAGGAGCTCAGAACCGTTGATGCACATGGTGCAGCCCATGTGACACTTGATGACGTGATGGTGGGACCTGGTGCAGTGCTCGGACCCGTCGATGAAGGCGCCGATGTGCTCGAGCCTGTGCTCGACCGCGCCGCCATCGGCATGGCAGCCGAAATGCTCGGATCGTCCGTCGCCGCATTCGAAATGACGCTTGAATACCTGCAATCCCGCAAACAGTTCGGCCAGCTGATCGGCTCGTTCCAGTCGATGCAGCACCGCGCGGCGAAGATGTTTACAGAGATCGAGATGACCCGCTCCTGCGTGGCGGCCGCCTTGGCGGCCGTTGATTCAGGCAAGGGCGACGTTGCCGAACTGGCAAGCCTTGCGAAGGCAAAGGCCGGCGAACTCGTACATCTCGTATCGAATGAATGCGTCCAGATGCATGGCGGTATCGGCATGACGGATGTGGCTGATCCGGGCCTCTACATGAAACGCGCCCGTGTGCAGGAAGCCCTGTATGGGGGTGCCAGCTGGCACCGCGACCGCTACGCACGCCTGCAGGGATTCTGATCTTTTCAGGCACCAGACATGAAAAAGCCGGGCCAGCAATGCTGAGCCCGGCCTTCTTTTAATCCGTAAGCGGATTGAAGTCTTATCCCTTGAGGACTGAACCCTTTTTCAGGGCCTTGGCGATGAGATAGTACATCACCGGGCGGTGCTTGGCGCGAACCGACTTGCCATAAGCGGCAATGGCGGCTGCAATCCCGGCGTCTGCCTTGGCTTCATCCGTGACGCCGAGCTTCTTGGCGACGAAGCCCTTGCGCACGCGGGCGAGCTCTTCCTTGTCGGAAGCTGCGATAGTGGCCGTGTCGGATTTGTAGATGGTTGGGCCGGATGCTTTCACGGCAGCTTCGAGCAGCGCCATGTCAGGACGGGCTTCGCCGACTTTTTCTTTCAGGTCGGCGATGTATTTTTCCATCAGCACTTCTTTCGCTGATGGCGCCTTGGCGGGCGCAGCGATTTTTGGTGCAGGCGCAGCCTTCTTGGCGGCAGCAGGTTTCTTGGTTTTTGGCTTGGTTGTTTTTGCCATGGGATTGTCTCCTCAATGGGCCCGGAAGCGGGCGGTTTTTGTCTTACGCAGCTAATATCTCGAATCATTTCGACACGCGCAGGCACACTGACCGTTTTTTTCGCAGCCTGCCAACCCCCTTTAGGCGCACGAGCTGCATCTGTCTCTCCCGAAGAAATCTGTAAGCAGATTAATATTCAGATCGCGATTTGCGATTCTCGACATGGTGCATGAGGCGTGTCGCGCATGCCTGCATGCGCTTTGTTGACGATGCCGGGTGCATGGCCCAAGGCTGAGCATGTGGAAAAACTACAGGGAGTTCAACATGCTGCGCTTTGTTCCGTTTCTCGCAATCTCCGCACTGTTCGTCTTGTGCCTGCTGGGTTTAGAGTCGGTTGTGTGGTTGCGTGCGGCGGCCGCCATACTTGGCGTCCTTGTGTTACTTGGGCTCTACGATTTTTTCCAGCGGCGCCACACCTTGTGGCGCAACTTTCCTATCCTTGCGCATATCAGGTGGATGGCGGAAGAGCTGCGTCCCTTCTTCCGATCCTACATTGTCGAGAGCGATACAGAAGGACGACCGTTCAATCACGAACAGCGCGCGCTTGTCTATCGGCGTGCAAAGAATGTGTCCTCGGTCGAACCCTTCGGCAGCCTGCTCGATATCGACAAGCCGCCCTATGAATGGCTCGCGCATTCCATCGCGGCCAAGCACACGGCAGGCGACTGTCCGCGTGTGCGTGTCGGCGCACCCGGAACGACGCAGCCCTATTCGGCCAGCGTTTTCAACATCTCGGCGATGAGTTTCGGGGCGCTTGGCGCGCACGCGATCGAGGCGCTGTCGACCGGGGCGAAGAAGGGTGGCTTTTACCACGACACCGGCGAGGGCGGCGTGTCGCGATACCACCGCGCCGGTGGAGGCGATCTCGTCTGGGAAATCGGGTCAGGCTATTTCGGCTGCCGCGCGAGCGATGGCACGTTTGACGCGGCCCGGTTCGAAGACGTCGCGAAGGACCCTCAGATCAAGATGATCGAGATCAAGCTGAGCCAGGGTGCCAAGCCGGGCCATGGTGGCGTGTTGCCGGGCGCCAAGGTGACGGCGGAGATCGCTGCCACACGCGGCATTCCGATCGGCGAGACCTGCTTCTCGCCACCCGGGCATTCTGCCTTCTCCACACCGATCGAGATGATGGAGTTCGTGGCGCACCTGCGGGACCTCTCCGGCGGCAAGCCTGTTGGCATCAAGTTCTGCGTCGGCAACCGCTGGGAGATTCTCGCATTGTGCAAGGCAATGCTGGAAACCGGAATCCGCACGGACTTCATGGTCGTCGATGGCGGGGAAGGCGGCACCGGCGCCGCGCCGGCGGAATTCCTGGACCATGTTGGCGCGCCACTGCGCCAGGGCCTGGTGCTGACGCGCAATGCGCTGATCGGCACAGGCCTCAAGGATCATGTCCGCCTGGCTTGTTCAGGCAAACAGACGAGCGCGTTTGCGCTGGCATCATCCATGGCGCTGGGCGCCGACTGGGTGAACACAGCGCGCGGCTTCATGTTCTCGCTGGGCTGCATCCAGTCGCTCAACTGCCACAACAATACCTGCCCGACAGGTATTGCGACTACGGACAAGGGCCGCCAGCGCGGACTGGTCGTCGCCGACAAGGCAGAGCGGGTCTACAATTTCCACCGCAACACGGTGAAGGCGCTGATGGAAGTCGTGGGCGCCGCCGGGTGCGAACATCCGGCCGAACTGACGCCGCGCCACATCATGCACAGGGTGACAGAGGATATCACGCTTCCGGCTCACCGGGCTTACGACCTGCTTGAGGAGAACGCGCTGCTGGATGCGCCGGAGGACACGAAGCTCGCTGATGAATGGGCCATGGCCCAGGCTGCGTCGTTCCGCCCCCTGAGCCTCTGACGTCGATTCTTAGCTGCCATTGGCTTCCGACTGCAGCATCGTATAGCGCTCGATCCCGATGCGTTCGATCAGGTCGAATTGCGTTTCGAGATAATCGACATGCTCTTCCTCATTGGTGAGGATCTTGCCGAACAGGTCGCGGCTGACATAGTCGCGAACCTTTTCTGCATGCTCCATGGCATCGCGGAGCAGCGGGATGGCCGTCATTTCCATCTTCATGTCGCACTCGAGGATTTCGTGAACGCTTTCGCCGATATGGATCTTTCCGAGGTCCTGCAGGTTGGGCAGGCCACCCAGGAAGAGGATGCGCTCGATCAGCCAGTCGGCGTGATGCATTTCCTCGATCGACTCCTTGTGCTCATGCTCGGCCAGCTTGCTGACGCCCCAATCCTTGAGCATGCGCGCGTGCAGGAAGTACTGGTTGATCGCGGTCAGTTCGTTCCTGAGACAGAGGTTCAGGAATTCGATGACTTTGGTGTCGCCTTTCATGGGGCTCTCCTGCTCTTGGTAAATGTGTGTGTTCGCGGGATAGGTGAATGCGGCGGCAAATGCAAGAAATTGTCGAATAAAAACAAGTTCATCTGCAAGTGAGACACAGTCTCAGCGGGGGCTGAAACGCAGTCTCAATCCACTGGATTACTCGGCAGCGATGAGGGCCGGTGATGGCGCCCTGAGGTCCATTTCCTGGGAGATGATCTCGCCGATCGAACAGCTGCATTTCCCGCAATTGAACTTGCAGCCATGATGGGCCTGCACGGCATTTGGGCTGCGCGCACCAGCATCGACCGCAGCGCGGACGCTCGCACAATTGATACGGTTGCAGACACAAATGATCATGAGAACCATTTGCATCAAGATGCGAATGATTGTCAAGCGCGTTTTGCGCCATCGCCATTGTGTCCGAGTTGACCCCTGCCGGGCCTGTGACTACAGGCTGTGCGCTTGAAATAACCACGGAACCTGACCGACATGACCGACATCTCCATGCTCGCCCAATCTGCCAAGGCCTGGCCGTTTGAATTGGCGCGCGCGCTGAAGAAACGGGTCGATGATCAGGCCGGGGCGGGCGAGCGCAAGGCCGATGACCCCGTCGTCTTCGAAACCGGCTATGGTCCCTCGGGCCTGCCGCATATCGGCACGTTCGGGGAAGTGGTGCGCACGACAATGGTGCGCCACGCCTTCGAGGTGCTCACAGGCGGCAAGATTCTGACGCGCCTGATCTGTATCTCGGATGACATGGACGGCATGCGCAAGGTGCCGCCGACCGTGCCAAATCCGGAAAGCCTTGAGCCCTACCTGCAGAAGCCGCTGACCTCGGTGCCGGATCCGTTCGGGACGCATGACTCCTATGGCGCCCACATGAATGCGCGACTCTGTGCCTTCCTCGACCAGTTCGGATTTCAGTACGAGTTCGTCTCGGCGACGGAATGCTACAAGTCCGGCCGGTTCGACCCGATGCTGCGCCGCGCCGCCGAGAAGTTCGACGAGATCATGGCCGTGATGCTGCCGACGCTTGGCGCCGAACGCCAGGCCACCTATTCGCCCTTCCTGCCGATTTCGCCGAGCACGGGCCGGGTTCTCTATGTGCCGATGAAACATGTCGATTCCGCCAAGGGCGAAGTCACGTTTGAAGATGAAGATGGCACGGACATCACGCTGCCGGTCACGGGCGGGCATGTGAAGATGCAGTGGAAGCCGGATTTCGGCATGCGCTGGGCCGCGCTTGGCGTCGACTTTGAAATGTTCGGCAAGGATCATCAGGCCAATGCGCCGATCTATTCCCGCATCGCCAAGATCCTCGGCCATCGCCCGCCGGAGCAATATGTCTACGAGCTGTTCCTGGACGAGAAGGGCGAGAAGATTTCCAAGTCCAAGGGCAATGGCATCTCTGTCGAAGAGTGGCGCGCCTATGCGCCGGACGAGAGCCTGTCGCTGTTCCAGTTCCAGAAGCCGCGCGTCGCCAAGAAACTCTATTTTGATGTGATCCCGAAAACGGTCGACGAATACTTGACCTTCCTCGAGAAGTACCCGGATGAAGAGCCCGCGCGCCAGCTGGAAAACCCGGTCTGGCACATCCATTCGGGCAATCCACCGAAAGCGGACGTTCCGGTCAGTTTTGCACTGCTGCTCAACCTCGTGGCGGTGGCCAATCCCGAGGACAAGAGCCAGCTCTGGGGCTTCATCTCGCGCTATGCGCCGGAAGCCTCTGCCGAGACCCATCCGCTGCTCGACAGTCTCGCGGGCTATGCGATGCGCTATTACCGCGACTTCGTACTACCCGCGAAAGTGTTCCGCGCGCCGAGCGAGCAGGAACGTTCGGCGATGGTCGACCTCTCGGCGCGTCTGAAGGCTTTCGATGAAGAGCCGACGCCCGAGAACCTGCAGACGCTGACGTTCTCCGTTGGCAAGGACCACGGTTTCGAAAACCTGCGAGACTGGTTCAAGGCGCTATATGAAGTCCTGCTGGGGCAGGAACAGGGGCCACGCTTCGGCAGCTTTGCGGCGCTTTACGGTATCGACAATACGGCTCGCCTGATCGATGAGGCGCTCGCGCGCTAACCGGGATTTAACTGTGAAACGGGACAGGGGTCCTCCAGGCTCCCATCGAACCGGAAAGCGAACCTGCCCATGAAGACCTACCAGGCCCTCCTGCTTGCGCCGCTCCTGCTGGCAATGCCGGCTTGCGTTGCGACGAAAATCGTCACCGTCCCGGTCGGCCTTGCCGTGGGCGCCACGAAGGTTGCCGGAAAGAGCGTTGTCTATGTCGGCGGCACGGCTGTGCGGACAACCGGCGACGTACTGGATGGACCGGACGAGATGGCCAAATTGGACGTCACGCTGAAGACACGCACGGGCCGCACCAAGCACGTGCGCAAGACGGTCAAGGTCAAGTATCTCGAGCGCGAACTCAAGAAGATCGAGAAAAAGGGCCGCATCGTCGACGTTGAGGTCACGAAGGCGGGCTAGGCCTATTCGGCGGCCGGGGGCGCCTCCACGCGGCCCATGAACATGACCGTGCCCGTCGGCTTGTGCCGCAAGGCGATAAGGAAGGGGTGGTCGGCGCGGAATTCGACCGGTTCCTCCTCCGGCACCATGATGGCGGCACGTTCCATGATGATCGCAGTGGCGGCCGCCGCTTCGGTGCCTTTTTCGTCGATCTCGAGGAAGGTCTTGTGCAGCACCTGGCTGATCATTAAGTCACCGGGGCCTGCGCCTTCGATCAAGCCCGAAAAATCCGCATCGGCCGTGAAGGCGTCGCCAAGGCCGAGGCCGATCATCACATCATTGAGCTGATAGTCCGCCTCGATCTTCACCTTGGGCAGGACGACATGCACGCGCTTTTCAGCGGCGGTGTCCATGTCGGCCAGCAGACCGGTAAAGCTGGCCGGTGTCATCGCATTTGCGACACCGGCCAGGCCGCCCTGTGCATCCGGCAGGATCACGGTGAGAACGTAGTCGTCGCCCATGTAGTCGAGGTCTAGCGCGGCATAGCCGTCGCGGGAGAGGTGACGCGCCTTCTTCAGCGTCTGGTTCATCAGCTTCGCGGTGATCTCGCCGCCGGGCGCGTAAAAGGGGCCGTCGCTGGTCGCTTCCGCCTTGAAGGGGCTTTTCCAGTCGGCCTTGAACCAGACGGCATTGGTGAGGATCAGCTGGGTAAGGCCCGGCTTGATCGCGGAGGGCGGGATCAGGTCCTTGATTTTGTCGTTAGTGTGGGCTTCCACCCAGTCATTGATCAGGCGGGCTGCGGCGGCAGGCTGGGTGAAGTCCACCAGTGCGACCTTGGCCTTCATCGCGTCTGCAACGGCCGCGCGGTAGGGCGCCTGCAATGTGGACCCCTGCCGCAGCCAGACGGCATTGGCGATGGTCAGCTTGGCCGTGTCGGTGTCGCTGACGACCGCCTCGGAGAGGGCCTGCTCGGCGCCCGGGAACATGTCGGGCGAGACCGCATCAAAGCCGAACAGTGTGGCCATGTGATCGGCCGTTTCGCCGGCGGCGCCCGGATAGAGGAGGGCAAAGGCACCGCTCACCGAGGCGGGTGAGACGAAGACATTGCCGGGCTTGCCGTCCAGCGCGTCATAGAGCGACCAGGCGAAGAGATTGTTGCCGCGGGCAAGCTTTCCTGCCGTTTCCAATTCGGTCACCGCCATGGGCACAGGCTGGGCCTCCTGTTCCGGAAGGGCATACTGCGCCGGTTCGTCCAGCGCGCCGGGTGTGTTCGCATCCGATGCGGGCGCGTCATGCTGCTGGCAGGCGGCAAGGGCGCCCAGTGCGGCGAGAGCAGGGACAATCAGACGGCGCATGGGAATCCTCTGTATGGTTTTAGCGAACCCCATACCCATGCCCCGGCTTCATGACTATTCTGCGGCGATCAGCGTCGTTTTCACTTTCGGCATGTCGCCCATGGGCCAGCCTTTCCAGAGGGCGGCTTCTTTCTCGCTCGCAAGGGCGACGGCGGCATCCTTGATGTGGCCATATCCACGTATGTCATCCGGGACTTCCGCGATGGCCACAGCAAGGGCGTGGTTCGTGGCCGTCAGGTCCGTTGCAAGCGTCTCCAGTGTCTCCAGATAGGTGTCGCGCAGGGCGCGTTCCATCTTGCGCTCTTCGGTGCGGCCGAAAAGGTCGAACGGGGTTTCGCGCAGGCCCTTGAGTTTGGTGAGCAGTTTGAAGCCGAGCATCATCCAGCCGCCGAAATGCTTTTTCTTCAGGTGGCCATGGCTGTCCTTCTTCGAGATCAGGGGAGGTGCCATCCAGAAGCGCAGCTTGCCGCCCTTGAACTGGCTGGCCAGCTGTTTGGCAAAGTCCCCATTTGTGTAGAGACGGGCGACTTCATACTCGTCCTTGTAGGCCATGAGTTTGAAAGCGTAGGTCGCGGCGGCGCGGGACAGCTTGTCCCCCAAGCCAGCGGCTTCTTCGGCTGTGCGCACGCGCGTGACGGCATCACGATACTGCTGGGCATAGGCGAGGTTCTGGTAGGCGACGAGGCGCGCGGCGCGATCATCGATCAGCTCGTCCAGCGTTTTCGGTTCCAGGTGGCCACGCGGATCGTGCTGGGCGACGAGACGGTCCGGGGCCGCTGCTGCGATGCGGCCGATGTTGAACGCGGCCATGTTGTCGTCGACCTTGGTGCCGTTGAGGCGGATGGCGCGGTAGAGGCCGCGCAGCGAAACGGGCACGGCGCCCTTCTGCCAGCTGTAACCGACCATGATCATGTTCGTGTAGATCGCGTCATGGAGATATCCGACAGCGAGCGCTTCGGCATCGAAGGCCCCGAAGTCACGTGCCTGGCGCTTCACGCGTGCGGCCAACAGGTCGCTCTCGAACCGTTTCGACCGGTTGCGGATGAACTCGCTGGTCGGGGTGACGTCCGAGTTGGCATAGGCCGCTGTGCGGGCGGGATCCATCAGCAGGAGGGCGTCGCCGCCCGCCGCGACGACCAAGTCGCAGGCGATGATCAGGTCGGCGCTGGCCGGGGGCACGCGGCCGGTCGAGATGGCGCCTGGTTCGCGGGCGAAACGGATGTGCGAGAGGACGGGGCCACCTTTCTGGGCAAGGCCTGTCATGTCGAGCGAGGAGGCGGCATTTCCATCCACGTGCGCGGCCATGGCGAGGACAGCCGCAACGGTCGTCACGCCGGTGCCGCCGACGCCGGTGAAGAGCACGTTCCACGGCTGGGCCAGGCTGGGCGTCTCAGGCAGGGGCAGGCCGGACGCATCGAATTCGCGGCGGACTTCGCCGGTCCAGGCCGGCTCGCCGTCTTTCACGGTGACGAAGCTGGGGCAGAAGCCAGTGAGGCAGGAAAGATCGGTATTGCAGGTCGACTGGTTGATCCGGCGCTTGCGGCCGAGCTCGGTCTCCACCGGTTCGACAGACAGGCAGTTCGATTTCACCGAACAGTCGCCGCAGCCTTCGCAGACTTCCTGGTTGATGATGACGCGCACGCGGTCGGGCGCGATGAGGCCGCGCTTGGACCGGCGGCGCTTTTCCGTGGCGCACATCTGGTCATAGATCATGACCGAGACGCCTGGCGTTGCGCGCAGCATGACCTGCACGTCTTCGAGGTCTTTACGGTCATAGATTTTCACGCGGCGCGGCAGGTTCTTCACGCCGGCATAGCGGGTCGGGTCTTCAGTCACGATGACGACGGTCTGGACGCCTTCGGCTTCGACCTGCTGCGCGATCTGGGCCGGTGTCTGCCCGGATTCGACATGCTGGCCGCCGGTCATGGCGACCGCGTCATTGTAGAGGATCTTGTAGGTCATCTTGGCGCCGGACGTGACGGCGGCGCGGATGGCGAGGCTGCCCGAATGGGAATAGGTGCCGTCGCCGAGATTGACGAAGACATGGTCTTCATCCGTCGCCCAGTGCTGGCCGACCCAGGCAATACCTTCGCCGCCCATCTGACTGGTCATGTCCGTTTTCCGGTCGGGCATGAAATTGGCCATGTAATGGCACCCGATACCGGCGAGGGCGCGCGAGCCTTCGGGCACAGTGGTGGACGTATTGTGCGGGCAGCCGGAGCAGAAGTGCGGGCTGCGGATGGTTTCCGAGGCATTGCTGCGGGCAGCCTCGCCCGCACGGCCGACACGGTCGAAATAGGCATAGGCGCGGATTGCATCCCACCCGGCCGGGATGATCTTCATCAGGGCGGCGGCCATTTCGGGGATGGTGATGGAGGCAACATCGGAGAGGAGCGGCATGCCCTCTGCCGTGCGCTTGCCTTCGACGACCGGGCGCTTGGAATCCGGCAGGTCATAGAGCGCTGATTTGAGCTGGTCCTCAATCAATGGCCGCTTGTGTTCGATGACGACCACGCGTTCTAGGCCGGTGCAGAATTCGCGGACGCCTTCCGGTTCCAGCGGCCAGGGCATGGCGACCTTGAAAACGGTGAGGCCGAGACGGCCGGCCTCTTCGGGCGTCAGGCCGATGGCGGCCAGCGCTTCGAACACGTCGCGGGCGGCCTGGCCGGTGACGATGACGCCGATGCGAGGCTTGGGCGATGGCAGGATGACATGGTCGAGACGGTTGGCGCGGACGTAGGCCTGTGCGGCAGGAAGCTTGAAGTGGCGCAGGCGCGCTTCCTTGTCGAGTGGTGTGTCGCCCCGGCGCATATGGACGCCGGCTTCCGGCAGGTGGAAGGAGGGCGCGACAAAGCTGAAGCGGTCGAGGTCGATATTGACCACGGCACCGGAATCCATCGTGTCGGCCAGGGCGACGAGGCCTGTCCACGCGCCGCTATAGCGGCTCATGTTCCAGCCGTGGATGCCATAGTCGAGCACGTCCTGGATCGAAGCGGGATTCAGTACCGGGATTTCGGCATCCGCCATGGCGAATTCCGACTGCGAGGGCAGGGTCGAGGATTTGCAATTATGGTCATCGCCGATAATGGCAAGGACGCCGCCAAGCGCTGACGTGCCGGCGGCATTGGCGTGCTTGAAGACGTCGCCAGTACGATCGACGCCGGGTGCCTTGCCGTACCAGATGCCGAACAGGCCGTCGAAACGCGCGCCGGGGAACAGGCCGAGCTGCTGGCTGCCCCAGACGGCGGTAGCGCCGAGATCTTCGTTCAGGCCTTCCCAGAACTGGATGTCATGGGAGTCGAGCAGGCCCTGGACCGCCCGTAATTGCTGGTCATATCCGCCCAGCGGCGAGCCGCGATAGCCGGAGATGAAGCCGGCCGTATTGACGCCCGACACGCGGTCCAGCCGCTTGCGGTCAAGCGGCAGGCGCACCAGCGCCTGGATGCCCGTCATGAAGGCATTTCCCTCGACAAGTTCGTATTTGTCGTCCAGCGTGACTTCACGGTGTTTCATTGATGTGCCATCCTGAATAACAGTTTGGCAGATTATTGGGCAATTTGAGCGAAATTGCTTGCCTTTCTTGCGCCATTCCGTGTAGTTCGGGGTATATTATGCCTCGAAACATGGAGTATCGAAGAAAATTGGCCCAAGATATTGATACGATTGACGCCCGCATCCTCGACATTATCCAGCACGACGCGAGCCTCTCGGTCGCGGACATTGCCGACCGGGTCGGTCTGTCCTCGTCGCCGTGCTGGCGCCGGATCAAGCGCATGGAAGAGGCTGGTTTCATTACCGGTCGGGTCACGCTGCTGGATAATTTTGCCCTTGGCCTGAATTTCGAAGTGATGGCGAGCGTCAAACTTGCGCTGCCGAGCCGGGCCAATCTCGAGGCCTTCGAGGCTATCGTGCAGGGCTGGTCGGAAGTGATCGAGTGCATGACGGTAACGGGTGCGGTCGACTATATGATCCATGTGGTGACGACAGACATGCATGCCTATGACAATTTCCTGCGCGACAAGCTGCTCGGCTCGGCGCTTGTTTCCGACGTGCAGTCGCGAATCGTGGTGCGCGTGTCGAAGCGGACGACGGCGTTGCCGCTGGGCCTTGTCAGTGACCGGTTGAAATCCTCCTGAAGCCTATCCTTCGAGCATTCTAACAGACGTCACGTGTCCGTCGGACTGGTTGAGGAAGCGCGCCGCGCCGCCAGGCCAGGCCTGCAGGCGTGTACGCATCATGCCGGAGGCAGGTTCGCCGCCGAACAGGGGCTCAGGCTCAAAGCACACCCATGCAAGAGGCGCCTCTGGTGTCGCATCGGCGCCGGCGGCTTCGATGGCGCGCTGGATTCGCTGACGGGTTTCCACGGGCGGATAGATCAGGAAAACCGAGTGATAGATGACGGTCATGCCGTCGCTGCGGCGATTGGCGAGTTTCGCTTCCAGCCATTCGGCCGCGTCGGCCCTGTCGACTTTGACATCAGTTTCACGGGCGAGCGCGACGGCGGCGTCGAGGCGGGCGAGGCGTTCGGGCTGGTCGGGCCAGACATAGGACCGGAGCCGGAGTGCCTGGGCGGGGTCTGACAGGTCGAGCGGGCCGAGATCACAGGCGGCGCGCGACCGGATGACGGGGGCGGCAGGCAGGTGCTGAGGGGGCGGTCCGTCCCAGTCGGTCTCGATCAGAACATTTGAAGTGCCTTGGCGTTGCCAGCCGGCGGTGCGGTAATTGTAACGGTCCCAGTTCTGGTTGAGGCCGGCGCTGGCGCCGAGTTCGAGCAAGTCCATCGGGCCGTTGAACCCGGCAGCGAGATCAAGGAAGGCGGGCAGGAGGGCGATGCAGCGGCGGGTCTCGTTGGTCTGGGGCGGGGACTGGACGAAGGCGGTGACGCTGTCCCGGTGGCGGGCGAGATAGTCGCGGGCGACGGGCCAGACCTGTTCCATGGTCCAGCCGGGATTGGCGGCGGGGTAGAGGGCGGTGAGCCGGGGCGCGGTGCGGTTGAGGGCGGCGTGGTGCAGGGCGCCGGCGAGGCGGAGACCGAGGGCGTCGCGGCGTGGATTGGTGCACCAGTCGCCGACAAGTTCGTGCACGATCCCGCCGCTGCGCAGGTCGGCGGCCATGGCGATCATGAGCTTGGCCGTGAAGGTTGAGCCGAGGTCGTGGCACCAGCCGGCCTGTTCGATGAAATGGGCGTGGATCCGGTCGTCTGTCATGCAGCTGGTCTCAGGACGAGGCGGAGGGGTGGAGCACGGGCCGGTAGCCTGCAGCCAGGGCGGCGCAGGTGGCGCGCGGGGTGAGGCGCTGGGCGCGGGCGGGGAGCGGCGCGGCGATGCCATAGCCGCCGAAGGACCAGGCGCGGGCTATGTTCCCCCATTTGAGAAACGCCTTGCCGCCCAGAGTGAAGAAGGCCGCATCGGGCAGGGTGGCGGGGTCCACCGTCTCGCGGGCACATTCACCCTTCATCACAGACTGGATCTCGCCAGCGATGAGGGCGTCGACACGGCTGACGGGTTCCCTGGCGGACACGCGGCCTGCCTTGTCCAATGCGGCGCGGAACGCGAGGGCGTCGGGGCGGCGGCATTCGTAGCAGGGGCGGTGGCCGCCTGCGAGAGCGGTGGCCTCGTCGAGGAAGAAGAGTTCGGTATACAGGCCCGGCTGCATCAGCGGACGTTTGCGACCCTTGAAGTCCAGCACACAGATGATCCAGCGCTGGCTGGTCCAGTGGCGGGGTTTCAGCGCCTGGTCCGGCGTGTGGATACAGCCACCGCGATTGCCCATGAACAAGCCGCGATCGGGCACGGCGTGAATCTCGCCGAAGGGGTCAACGCGGTTCGGCAGGTGCACGGGTATTCTCCTCCTAAAGCGCAAAAGCCCGGACAGTGCGATGGCACGGCCCGGGCTTCCAATTGGCGTGTGGCCGGTGGACTAGAAGCGCTCGACGGCCATGGCGATGCCTTCGCCGCCGCCGATGCAGAGCGAGGCCATGCCCTTCTTGACGCCGCGGTCTTCCATGGCGGCCAGCAGGGTGATGATGACACGGGCACCGGAGGCACCGATCGGGTGGCCCATGGCGCAGGCGCCGCCGTTCACGTTCAGCTTGTCATGGCTGATGCCGAGTTCCTTCATGGCGATCATCGGAACGACCGCGAAGGCTTCGTTGACTTCCCAGAGGTCGACATCCTCGATTTTCCAGCCGGCCTTTTCTAGGGCCTTCTTCATGGCCGGCACGGGCGCGGTGGTGAAATATTCCGGCTCGTGCGCGTGGCTCGACGAGGCGACGATCTTGGCGATCGGCGTCAGGCCGCGTTTCTTGGCTTCCGACAGGCGCATCAGCACCATGGCAGCTGCGCCATCGGAAATGCCCGAGGCGTTGGCGGCCGTGACCGTGCCGTCTTTCGAGAAGGCCGGGCGCAGGGTCGGGATCTTGTCGGGCATGGCGGTGCGGGGCAATTCGTCACTGTCGACAATCGTGTCGCCCTTGCGGCCTTTCACGGTGACCGGTGCGATCTCGCGCTTGAACTTGCCGTTCTTGGTGGCGTTCTGGGCGCGGGTCAGCGTTTCGAGCGCGTAGGCGTCCTGCTGTTCGCGCGTGAACTGGTATTCGCCGGCGATCTTGTCAGCGAAAAGGCCCATCGGGCCGTGCGAATAGGCGTCCGACAGGCCGTCGAGGGCCATATGGTCTTCAGACGTCATCGCGCCATACTTGTGGCCCTTGCGTACGTTCAGCAGGTGGGGCGCATTGGTCATGGATTCCATGCCGCCGACGATGACGATGTCGGCATCGCCCGCCATGATGGCATTGCGGCCCATGACGGTGGCCTGCATGCCGGAGCCGCACATCTTGTTGATCGTGGTGGCCTCGAGGCCCTTGTCTTCACCGGCCTTGAAACCGGCCTGGCGGGCAGGGGCCTGGCCCTGGCCAGCGGGAAGGCAGTTGCCCATGATGATTTCGTTCGCTTCGCCGGGCTTCAGCTTCGCTTCGGCGACAGCAGCCTTGACGGCGATGGCGCCGAGCTCGTTGGCGCTGAGGCTGGCGAGATCGCCGAGCAGGCCGCCCATCGGGGTGCGGGCCATACCGACGATGACGACGGGATCTAGTTCAGACATTCAGGGTTCCTTCCAGTACGCATTTTCTTGCAGTTGCGAACACATAGGCGCCCTGACGCAGCGGACGTCAAGACCGGGCGGGGATCACCCGCTCGCGCGGCACAAAAACCGTGTTCTTTTCGATTTCATCCATGGCCAGCTCGGCCAGACCGGAAATCCGGCGGGGAATATAATCCCGGTCCGTAAGAAACGTGACGAGTTCGCTCCGGGTGGCACCGAAGCGGGCTTCGCGGTCGTCGATCTCGCAGAGGATGGAGGGCCGGAACCTGTCGATCGCGGCCTCGGCGCCGCGCAGGACGGCGAGTTCGCCGCCTTCGACATCGATCTTGATGAAGGAGACAGGGCCTGTTTCGATACGAGCGAGGACGGCGTCGAGCGTTGTCAGGCTGACCAGTTCCTTCTTGACGTCGAAACGGCCTGAAAAGTCGGCGGCGTCGCCAATATGGGCGAGGCCGATGCCGACATTGCCCTTGGACTTGATCGGCACCGAGAGCACGGTGAGGCCGTGCGTGTCGCCGAGGGCTACAGGCACGACGAGGATGTTGGATGCCTTTCTCAGGAAGCCGGCCATGGTGAGAATGGAGCGCGGCATGGATTGCGGCTCGATGGCGATCACCAGGCCGCCTTGCGAGAGCTGGGACAGGCGGCGGGAGAAATCGCCCACATTGGCGCCGACATCCACCGTGGTGCTGCCGGGCGGGATGAGGCATTGCAGCATGCCGAGTTCGCAGGCGCCGTCATTCATTTCGGCGTGCGACTGCAGGAAGATCGCCTTGAACAGCTTTTCCAGCGCCGTCTTGCGATAGCCCAGAAGGAAGGCATTGGCCTGACTGATCATGGGGCGCCCTGACGCTGATTCGGGCTGTTGTGGCGCGCGCAGCCTGCGGCGGCAGCCGGAAACTGAAGCGGCTTGTGTGAATTGCGTGTCAGGACGCGCCGCGATCCCTGCCTGCAGCACGGGCGGCCACAGCCTTCGGTGGAAAGGCGCGGCGGCAGGGGGGGGTGGAGGGCGGCGTAAAATGAGGACTCATCCCGAGCGAAGTCGAAGGACGGGCCCGGGGAGGGCTGGACTCGCCAACGCTCGTCCTTCGGCTCCGCTCAGGATGAGCGTTCAGGGCGGTGCGGGATGTGTGGTGATTTTCTGCGCGCCCGGCATGATGCACGGAAAAAGCCCGAAGGGTGCACGGACATAAGTGCATTCCGGCGCGGGCGGCGAGAGTGTGAGCCGGTCCAGCGCCGTGACGGCGGGGACGGGGCATTGCCAGGTGACGGGCGCTTGCGGCGCATCGGCGATATAGACGACGCGGAGCCGGCCCGTCGCTTAGCAGACATGGATCATCACTTCGCGGCGATGGCGCGTCTGCGCGCGCTTGATCAGCATCAGCTACACCCTCACGAAAAGCCGCATCCATATGTGGAAGCAGGCGAGCATGGCGGCGATGTCAGCGCGGTTCATGGGGCGAGTATACGGGCGTGCCGGGGAGGGGGGTAAGTTTGCGTGCGCGCGCAATGATTGCGGGCGCGCAGGTGGGGAAAGCCTCATCCTCCCCCGCAAAGCAGGGGAGGATGAGGGGCGCGGCCTCTCATCGGCGGGCCGCCGGCCATGGACTGGCGTTTTGGCCTTGTGCACAGGTGAGCGAGGCTTCACACTTGAGGGTGGAGCGTTCGCGCCTTGGACGCTGGTAAAAGGGACCGATACGATATGCTGAAACTATACGGATTTCCGGCGTCAAATTATTTCAACATGGTCAAGATGGCCCTGATGGAGAAAGACGCGCCGTACGAAGAGGTTCGCGTCTACACGGGACAATCGGAAGACTTCCTCGCCAAGAGCGCGATGGGGAAAATACCCTGCCTGGAAACCCCGGACGGGTTCCTGACCGAAACCAGCGTGATCCTTGAATATATCGAGGACGCGGTGGATGGCCCCTCATTCTTTCCGGTCGACGCTTTCGCGCGGGCGCGTGCCAGGGAGCTGCTGAAATATTCCGAACTCTATCTCGAGCTGCCGGCCCGACGGTGTTATGGCGAGGCCTTTTTCGGAACCGGACCGGTGTCTGACGAAGTGAAGGACTATGTGCGGCCCATCCTGGAAAAAGGGTGCCGCGCGATCCAGCGCCTGGGACGGTTTTCGCCGTATCTTGCCGGCGATGACATCTCCTACGCCGACTTCGTGTTCATGCATTCGTTTCCGAATGCCGCGGCGGTGGCCAAGATCGTGTTCGACTGGAACCTGAATGACGCCCTTCCCGAGGCCGCGAAGCTGCTTGAGCGCCTGCAGCAGCGCCCCGTTGCCATCAAGGTGGCCGAAGACGCCAAGAACGGTATGCGCGAATTCCGGGAAGCCTATGGCATGAAAGGCTGACCCGCGCGGGCATGGCTGGGCGTGCTGCACCTTGCGTCGAGGTGCCGGTTTTCCTAGAAAGCAACCCACGCCGACGCCCACGGAAGGACATGGACAATGGATTTTGCAACGCGCGCCCCTCGCTGCATCTTCCCTTTGTCGAAAGTCGCTTCCCATGCCTGCGTTTATCACCCTGAATTCCGTTTCCCTTTCCACGCCTGATTCCCGGCCACTGTTTGACGGCCTGACCCTGTCTGTCGGACAGGAAAGGATCGGCCTTGTCGGGCGCAATGGCTGTGGCAAGTCCACGCTGCTGAACCTGATCGCCGGCGAGGTGCCGCCCGCCAGCGGAACAGTACACCGCGCCGGGCGTGTCGGGCGGCTGGTGCAGTTGCCCGATGAGACATTGAGCGTAGCCGAGGCGCTGGGTGTGGCCGACGGGCTCGCCTGCCTGGAGCGGCTGGAGGCGGGGGAGGGGCGTGTTGCGGATGCCGCCGAGGCGGACTGGACGCTGGAAGCGCGCCTTGCCGAAGCGCTGGCCGGGACGGGCCTGCCGGGCATGGACCTGGACCGGCGCATGCGCACGCTGAGCGGCGGCGAACGGACGCGGGTTATGCTGGCGCGCCTGTTGCTGGTGGCGCCGGACGTTCTGCTGCTGGACGAGCCGACGAACAACCTCGATTCGGATGGACGCGAAGCGATTGGCGACCTGATGGCGCGCTGGCCGGGCGGCGTCGTGGTGGCGAGCCATGACCGGGCGCTGCTGGAACGGGTCGACCGGATTGTCGAACTGACGCCTGTGGGCGTGACCGTGTTCGGCGGTGGCTGGAGCGACTTCAAGCCAGCGCGCGATGCGGCGCGGGCGCGGGCGGAAGCAGAACTGGACCGGGCGGGCAGCGAGTTGAAGCGGACCGAACGCGCGGCACAAACGGCGCGCGAGACGCAAGACCGGCGCGACAAGAGGGGCCGTGCGACGCGTGCCAAAGGCGACGCGCCGAAAATGCTGCTGGATGCGCGCAAGCAAAAGGCCGAGGCGACGCGAGCGCGCGGCGGCGATGTCGCCAAGCGGCTGACCGAGGCGGGGCGCGAGGCTTTCGAGGTGGCGCGGGCGCGTGTGGCGTTGGAAACCCCTTTGCACATTGACCTGCCGCAGTCGGGCCTGCCGCCGAGCCGGGACCTGCTGAGCTTGCGCGATGTGCTGATGATGCGGGGCGGGCGGCGCCTGTTCGGGCCGCTGTCGCTGGATGTGCGCGGGCCGGAGCGGATCGCCGTCAGCGGCGCGAACGGATCAGGCAAGACGACACTGCTGCGCCTGATCTTGGGGGAGGTGGCGCCTGACGCGGGCGAGGTGTGCCGCCTGACGGACCGGATGGCGATGCTGGACCAGCATGTCAGCCTGCTGGCGGGGCAGGAGAGCATGCTGGAGAATTTGCGGCGGCTGAACCCGGAGCTGACGGAGAACGCGGGGCGGGCGGCGCTGGCACGCTTTGCGTTTCGCAACACGGCGGCGCTGCAGCCGGCAGGCACGCTGAGTGGCGGCGAGCGGCTGAGGGCGGGCATGGCCTGCGTGTTCGCGCGGGCCGCGCCGCCGCTGATGATGGTGCTGGACGAGCCAACCAATCATCTCGACCTGGCGGCAGTGGAACTGCTGGAAGATGCACTGTCAGGCTTTGACGGCGCGCTGGTCGTGGTCAGCCATGACGCGGCTTTCCTCAGCGCGATCGGTGTGACGCGCGCGGTACGGCTCTAGTCCGCGAGGGCGGCTTCGATGTCGGCGACAAGTTCGGCATCGGCAGGTTTCGTGGCTGACGGGTAGGCCTTGATCGGCGTGCCCGCGCCATTGGTGAGCACTTTGTGGAAGTTCCATTTCGGCTGGGCGGCCGCTCCCAGCGTGGCGACGGCGTTCAGGAAGAACGGGTGTTCTTCCGCCCCGGTGACGGCGTATTTTTTCGTCAGCGGGAACGTGACTCCGTAATTGATCTGGCAGAAGGTTTTCACTTCGGCCTCGGTGCCGGGTTCCTGGCCGCCGAAATCGTTCGACGGCACACCCACAATCACGAAGCCCTGATCCCTGAAGGTCTCGTACAGTTCCTCAAGGCCGGCATATTGGGGCGTGTAACCGCATTTCGAGGCGGTATTGACGACGAGAACGGCCTTGGCGCCGAGCTGGGCGAGGTCGAGCGGCTGGCCGTCTATGGTGGTGAATTCGGTGGCGTGCATGGCTAGGGTCTCCGGCGAGGTGAGGGCGGCGGAGGATGTGTCGGCGAGTGCGACGCAGGACAAGGTGGCCAAGACGGCCAGACAGGCGAGCGGGCGAAACGGCATGGCACGGAATCCTTCCGGGGGTACCGACCTCATCTAGGGCAAACCGCACGCGTGTCACGCAGGCTGGACAAATCTTATCGAGGGATCACGACCGACCGGTCGCGCTTACTTGCCTTTTTTCGCCTTGGGCGCTGGCGCTTCGATCTCGAAGGTCATTTGCAGGTTGACGCGATAGGTCACGATCTTGCCGTTCTTCACGGTGGTCGACATGTTGTTGACATTGGCCGAGGCGAGGCCGCGGACCGTCTTGGAAAAGCGGCTGACGGCGTTCTGGACCGCATCCTCGAAGGATACGGTGGACTCGGCGAGGATCTGTTCGGATTTCATGATGGCCATGGAGGACCTCCTTGTTCAAGTGTGGAACAGGCGAACCATAGAACGCCTAAAAAGCGTATTTGCCAAGGTGACTCTCGTGAAACGGGAACGGGGAACGGGGGACGATCGCAGACGGGCGGATCAGACCAGGACGAGACCGACTTCGGAGCCTTCCTGCCAGATCACGCGGGCCTGGCCGCTGACATTGACGGCCCTCGCATTGAGCGTGACGAAGGCGGGCATGATTTCATTGGTCGGGAACCGCAGGCGCACACCGGTTGGCGAATAGTCGAGCACGATGCCCTTGCGCATATAGCCCGATTCATAGGTGACCGAGGCTTCGCGATAGGAGCTGCCGCGCAGCGGGCGCGGCGTGGTCTGCACGTCTGCAACAGCATGCTCGATCCGGTCGCTGGCGGGGGCGACAGGCTTTTTGGAACCGAACACGCGGGTCATCAGGGACATCAATACTTACTCTTTCAGGTCCGTCTGGATCAGTTCGATCCGTTCACCCCACCGCCGTGCAACTATCACGCCAATCATTAACCGCACCTTAGAAACGGCGAGGGCGGACAAAAAAATCGGCGCCCCGGGGCGCCGATTTCTGCATTATCAGCTACAGGTAATAAGATTACCAGATCTTGATGCGCTGTTCCGGCGGCAGGTAGAGCGCATTGTCCGGCGTGACGCCGAATGCCGCGTACCATGCATCAAAATTGCGCACGATACCGTTGACCCGGTAATTGGGCGGCGAGTGCGGGTCCGTCAGCATCTGGCGGCGCATGGCCTCTTCGCGGTTCTTCGAACGCCACACCTGGGCCCAGGACATGAAGAAGCGCTGGTCGCCGGTCAGGCCGTCGATCACCTTGTCTTCCTTGCCGTCCAGGCTGAGATGGTAGGCCTTGTAGGCCATTGAGAGGCCGCCGAGGTCGCCGATATTCTCGCCGAGCGTGAGCGCGCCATTGACGCAGGTCTGGCCGTCATCATACGGGCAGAACGCATTGTACTGGGCGACGAGCGCGCCGGTCTTGGCCTTGAAATTGGCCTCGTCCTCAGCCGTCCACCAGTTGCGCAGCATGCCGGTGCCGTCTGACTTGGCGCCCTGGTCGTCAAACCCATGGCCGATTTCGTGGCCAATCACGCCGCCGATGGCACCGTAATTGACGGCGGGGTCGGCGCTGAGGTTGAAGAAAGGCGGCTGCAGGATGGCGGCCGGGAACACGATCTCGTTGCGGTTGGGCGAGTAATAGGCGTTCACCGTCTGGGGCAGCATGCCCCACTCCGTCTTGTCGATCGGCTGGCCGAGATCGGACAGCATGTCCTGGTAGGCCCAGGCATTGACGGCCATCTGGTTGGCGAAGGCGTCATCGCTGACGGCGAGGCTGTCATAGGTTTCGAACTTGTCCGGATAGCCGATCTTCGGCGTGAACAGGTTCAGCTTGGCCTCGGCTTCGGCCTTGGTTGCCGCACCCATCCAGTCGAGGGATTCAAGGTTTCCGGACAGGGCGAGACGGAGGTTGGCGACGAGCTGGTCCATCGCGGCCTTGTTCTCGGCCGGGAAGTAGCGCGCGGCATAGACCTTGCCGACCGCTTCGCCGACGGATTCCTCGACAGTGTCGACACCGCGCTTCCAGCGCTCGCGCTGTTCCTCAAGGCCGTTCAGGGTCTTGCCGTAGAAATCGAACACGGTGTTGTCGATGCTGGCGGGCAGGACGTCGGACGTGTCGATCAGGAGGTGGGCGGTCAGGTAGGCCTTCCACTGGTCCATCGGTGCCGTCTGCATGACCTTGAACAGGCCGGGTACGCCGCCGCCGGACACTTTTGCGAGCTGGTCAGCATCGAGGCCGTTCTCGGCAATCTCTTCTGCCGTGGGGGTGACCTGGCGCACGACAAACGCGGCCTGGTCGCCAAGGTCGAGCGCGTCGATCAGCGTAGCGGTCGGGAAGGCGCCGCCAAGGGCGATGAGTTCGGCCTTCGTCACCTTGTTATAGGTGAGGTTGCGGTTGCGGCCCGCTGCGCGGTCCCAATGGGCTTTGGCGATCTCGGTCTCGAGGGCGATCACCTTGTCGGCGGCAGCACCGGCGTCGTCATAGCCGGCTGCGCCGAGCAGGGAAGAGAGCATGGCCTTGTAGGCGGCGCGCAGCTCGGTGTTCTTGTCGCTGTCGACGAGATAATAGTCGCGGTCGCCCATGCCGAGGCCAGCCTGGGTGATGTAGAAGATATACTGGTCGGTCTGCTTGGAATCGACATCGACCCAGCCGCCGACAGGCGCAGTGAAGCCGTTGGCGGCGAAGACTTTTGCGAGGTCTTCGCGCGTCTCCATGGCCTGTATGCGGTCGAGATAGGGCCGGGCCGGGGCAAGGCCCTGCGCTTCGATGGCAGCGGTGTCGAGATAGGCGTTATAGATGCCGGCGACCTTGCCTTCCAGCGTGGCCGGATCCGGCTTGGCAGCGGCGAGTTCGTCGATGATCTTGCGCACGCGCTGTTCTGATTTTTCGGCGAGCAGGGTGAACGAGCCGTAGCGCGTCCGGTCGCTGGGGATTTCGAAGGTGTCGAGCCACTTGCCATTCACATAGGCAAAGAAATCGTCGCCGGGGTTCACGTCGGCCTTCACATTGTCGAGGTTGATGCCCCATTGGCCCCAGGTATCGGGCGTGGACAGTTCCAGCCCCTCGGCTGTGACGTATTTTCCGTCGGCGTTGATGACCGGTGCGGGGGCTTCGGCGGCGGTTGTCTCCGCCTTGTGCTTGCCCGGCCCACAGGCCGTGAGGAGCGCGATCGCGGCCGCGCCCAGCATGAGATGCTTCATTTGCCTGTCTCCATATGCGTGGCGTATCCCTTTTCCGCCCTGTCAGGGGAGGGGCGGGACGCACCGAGGTTGAGTTGCGGGTTCATTCGGCGGGGGCGAGGCCGTCACCCCGGCTGGTGCCGATAAGTTCGTCATCATCGACTGTCACTTCGCCGGAATAGGTCTCGCCGATCTGGCGGAACGGCTTGCCGCCCCAGGTCCAGCGGAAGATGCGTCCGATCTCGACGCCGACCGCGTAGAGCGCCGGCACCATCAGCAGCGAGACGAAAATGGCGAAGGCCACCGCGCAGGCGAGCGACACGATCATCGGCTTGAGGAACTGGGCCTGCACCGAGCGCACGGCGAGCAGTGGCAGGATGCCAACGAATGTGGTGACGGAAGTCAGCAGGATCGGACGGAAGCGGGACACGCCCGCGTCGACCAGAGCCTGGATGGCACCGGCGCCTTCGTCGCGCCGTCGGTTGACATAGTCTATCAGCACCAGGTTGTCGTTGATGACGACGCCGGCGGCGGCGGCAATGCCGAAGAAGGCGAACATGGCCATTGGCGTGTCGAAGATGGCGAGGCCGAAAATGGCGCCGCAATAGGCGAAGGGGAGGGCCACCATCAGGAGGAGCGGCTGGGAATAGGAGCGGAATGCCACGGCCAGCAATACGTACATGGTGCCGATGGCGATGACGATCAGGCGGCCGATCTCGGCGAAGAATTTCTGTTCTTCCTCGAAGCCGCCAGCCTCGCCGCGCTGGACGTCAGGGAAGTGCTTCTCGAAATCGGGCCAGAAGTCCTTCTCCATGGCGCTCATGACCTGGCCGCGCCCGCCTTCGCCCTTGATCTCGGCATAGACCGACACCGAACGGGTGCGGTTGCGCCGGATGATGCGGTTGATGCCGGGGGCATACTCGAAATCGGCAACCTGCGTGACCGGGATTTCGCGACCGTCGGATGTGCGCATTTTCAGGTTGTTGAGACTGTCGAGGTCAGACCGGGCGTCCAATGGCAGGCGGACCATGACGCGGACGTCTTCCCCGTCGCGGGGCAGGCGCTGGACTTCTTCGCCATAATAGGCCTGACGCAGCTGGCGTGAGACATCGTTGAGCGTGATGCCCAGCGTTTCGGCGCCGGGTTTCATCGTGATGCGAATTTCCTCGGCAGAGGAAGACAGGTTGTCGCCGATATCATAGGCGCTGGAATAGGTGGCGAGATGCGCTTTCACATCTGCGGCCGCTTCGCGCAGGCGTGCGAGGTCAGGGTGATTGAGGGCAAAGCGCACACCCGTATCATCTTCGTTGAATGTGAAATCGAACCCGATTTCCTGGGCGTCCTGAATGTCGCCGACCATGTCGCGCAGGCGTTCGGAAATGTCCTTGGAGCGGACCGTGATGGGGCGGACCTCTGGCGGGGCGAGGCCAACCCAGGCCTGCACATTTCGTCCGGCCGCGACGACGGAGGCCTGCACGACCAGGCCGTCTTTCAGTTCCGGGTATTCCTTGCGGGTCTCGACTTTCAGCGAGTCGATGCCGGCCTGAAGCTGGTCGCGGACCTGGAGCAGGCGTTCATACGGCGTGCCTTCGGGCATTTCGATGTTGACCTGGATGAGGTCGGCTTCGATTTCCGGCATGAACTGGAAGGGGACGATGCCCAGCGACTGCATCTGTATGGCGAGGGCGAACAGGCTGAAGAAGAAAGCCACTGTGGCATAGCGAAACCGCACGGCAAGCTCGAGCACCGGCTTGTAGAGGTTGTTGGCGAACCAGAGCAGGCTGTCGGCAATCCGGCGCTGCAGCTTGAGGAACCTGCCGGCGGGGCCGTCAAATTCCTGCTTCTTCATGTGCGACAGGTGGCTCGGCAGGATCAGCATGCACTCGACGATCGAGAAGACCAGCGCGGCCACGACGACGAACGTGATCTGCTGCGTGAACATGCGGGTCGGGCCGGTGATGAAGGCCCAGGGCAGGAACGCAATAATCGTGGTCAGGACGCCGAAGATGATCGGCTTGAGCACGAGCTGCGTGCCGACAATGGCCGCATCCAGACCTTCACGCCGACCGCTCTCGACTTCCCTGTGTATATTCTCTCCGACGACGATCGCGTCATCCACGATGACGCCGATCACGAGCAGCACGGCGAAGGTCGACAGGATGTTCCAGGACACGCCGAAATAGGGCAGCAGCATGATGCCGCCGGCAAAGGCGGTGATGATGCCGACAGTGACCCAGAGCGCCACCATCGGACGCAGGAACAGGATCAGAACGAGCATCACCAGCACGGCACCACTGAGAGCCGACTGGGTGATCAGGTCTATGCGTGCCTTGAAGCCTTCGGAGTCGTCCCAGAGGATGTCGATCTTAACGGCTTCGGGCAGGATCCCGTTGGCGGGGTCGTTGGCGCGCTTGACGAAGTCCTTGAAGCCATCCGTGTAGGCAATGATATCCATCGTGTCGGGGGAGGGGATCATCACGAACGCTGTCGGCTCGTTGTTGAAAGTCGCCTTCAGCTTGTCGCTGACAAAGCCGTCGATGACATTGGCGACGTCGGACACGTAGACGGTGCCTTCATCGGTCGTCTGGCGGATGATGATCTTGTTGAACTGGTCGGCTGTATCGGCGAGCTGGCGGGCCGTGATGTTGACGTCGCCGGTCGAGCTTTCGATCCGCCCGCCCGACGAGTTGAGGGACGACTGGCGGATGGCATTGGCGACGTCGCTGAAGCTGAGGCCGAAGCGACGCAGGGCCTGTTCGGAGACTTCGATACTGACCTGTTCGTCCAGCGTGCCGTTGAGTTCGGCGAGTTCGCCGCCTGGCAGCTTGGCGAATTCGTCACGTACATTGTCGGCGACGCGTTTCAGCGTGCGGGGATCGACCTCGCCGTGAATGGCGAAGCCGATGAACCGGTTGCGCTGTTCCCAGCGCTGGATCTGCGGTTGGAAGGCAGCCTGGGGCAGGTTGTTGATCTGGTTGACGCGGCGCTCGACGTCCTTGACGAAGATCTCCATGTCGACGTCGTCGCGGCCCTTGATGTTGACCACGCCGAAGCCTTCGCTGGCGACCGAGGTGATGCGGTCGAGGCCATTGAGGTCGGCAACGGCCTCTTCGATGCGGGTGACGATCTGTTCCTCGACATCCTGCGGGGAGGCACCGTTCCAGGCGACCGACACGGATGCGCCGGTGATGTTCACGACCGGGAACATTTCCTGTTCCATGCGGGTGTAACCGAAGATGCCGCCGACGAAGGCGACAATCATCAGGAGGTTGGCAGCGACGGCGTTACGGGCGAACCAGGCGACGATTCCGCTCATTGTGGGCTACCTTCTGCTCCGGTGACGGCGACGGTGGCCGGCGTGGCCGTGGAGTCGTCGGTATCGGATTGCTTGTCAGGCTCGTGGACTTTGACGGTGCCGTCCTCAAGCCGTTCCATGACGGTAATGCTCATGCCGTCGAATGGGGCCTGGACGGGACTGGTGACCGCCAGTTCACCCTCCTCGACGCCCGAACGGACATAGGCGCCGCTGGCATCAGAATAGACGAGATCGACGGTGCGGATGGACAGTTTGCCCTCCTCGGCATTGCCGATGAACAGCTTGTCCTCGCCGCGCAGCGAACCGCGTGGCGCGACCAGGACGTCAGGTATCGTGTCGCCCTCGATCGTGGCATTCACGAACAGGCCCGGCGCCATGGGCGCATCCCCGTCAGCGCCGGCACCATAGGGGTCTTTCAGTTCGGCGATGACATTGATCTGGCGGGTCATCGAGTTAACGGCGGCGGCGGTGCGAACGACTTCGCCGGTCCATGTCCGTGGCTGACCGGCGACGGTGGCGGTAAAGGTAACTTTCGGACCCGGCTGGTCCGCCGACGCGGTGAAGGCGAGCGGGAGGCCGAGGCGGCCCATCTCGCTGTCATCAAGGGGCAGGGACACTTCGACGACATCATTGGCGAAGATCCGGCCAAGCGCCGAGCCTGCCGCGACGACCTGGCCGATATCGACACTGCGTTCGCGCACGCGCCCATCGAAGGGCGCATAGACGGCGGTCCGGTTGAGACCGAGTTCGGCATCCTTCAATTGCGCCTTGGCGCCGTCGAGGCCGGCACGGGCCTCGGCGAGCTGCGGTTCGCGGCGGGCGAGGGGCGATGCGTCCTCAAGACCGAGATCCTCGATGTCCTGAACAGCAAGCTCGGCTTCGGCCAGTTCGCGCGCGAGGCGCTGTTCGGCGCTGGCAACGCCCGACCGGGCGCGCACGACGGCGAGCTCATAATCGGCTGCCTCCACGCGGACGAGAAGCTGGCCCTTCTTGATGAAGCCGCCATCGATGAAGTCGGGCGCGACATAGGCGACCCGGCCTGAAATCTGCGGTGCGACAATGATTTCGCGGCGCGGGCGCACTTCGCCCTGCGCTTCGACCGTCAGGTGGAGGTCGTCGCGATAGATGGGTTCGGCGAAGACGTTGAGGCCGGCGCGGGCCTCATCTGCTTTTTCCGGTTCAGGCTTTATCACGTTAAGCACCAGGCTGCCGCCGATGCCGACAATGATAATGATCCCGATCGGGGCGAGGATGGAAACGAGGCGACCCATAAATACTAGCTCCTGCCGCCGGCGGCGGCGTCCGTGTCAATGTTGTTTGTACCATATTGTGCGCCCGCCGTACCGGAGGGCAGGCCGCCGCCGAGGGCGAGGTGGTAGGCCACGCGATTGGATGCCCGGCTGGCGCGGGCCGCGACGAGCTGGCTTTCAGCGGTCAGGCGGCGCGTCTGGGAATCGATCAGGTTGAAGATCGTGACCGTGCCGCTCGTGTACTGACGTTCGGCCAGTTCCTCGGCGAGGCTGGCTTCTTCAACGGCGCGGACCTGCGCCTCCTCCTGCTTGGCGAGCAGGATATCGGCGGCCAGCGCATTTTCAACTTCGCGCCAGGCGTCGAGCGCGGCGGCAGCATAATTGGCCACTGCCGCTTCAGCCTGTGCGACAGCGGCGTCGCGCTGGGCATCGAGGCGGCCACCGGTGAAGAGCGGCTGGACGAGGCTGGCGATGAGATTGGCCGCGATCTTTTCGGGGTCGAACGCATCCGAGAACTCGGTCGTGCTGGTCGAGGCGGATGCCGTGAGGCGCAGCGATGGCAGCATGGCGAGCCGGGCCTGTTCGGCGCGCAGGCCTGCCGCAGCGATACGGGCTTCGGCGCCGGCTATGTCCGGACGGCGCGAGAGGAGGAGGGCCGGATTGCCTTCGGGCACGATGACATCGAGCGTCGGGATTTCGGCCGGGGCGTCCAGTTCAGCCGACGGGTAGCGCCCGACCAGTGTTTCGAGGCGGCGGGCGGTTTCGCCGGTGATCTGGCGACGCGCGGCGATCGAGGCTTCGGCCTGGGCCACCGTGCTGCGGGCGGTGCGCACGTCGAGCGCATCGGCGAGGCCGCGCTGGAAGCGGCGCTCGGTCAGCGTGCGAACCCGGTCGCGCGCCTCGAAAGTGAGCACGGCGACGCGTTCCTGGGCGAGGGCCTCGTTGAGATTGATCCAGGCAATCGCGGTCTGGGCCGCAATTGACAGTTCGGCGGCGGCAAAGTCCGCCTGGCTGGCGGCATAGTCGGCTTCGGCGGCGCCGATACCGGACCCGAGGCGGTTCCAGAGGTCAAGTTCCCAGCTGGCGTCGAGGCCGACGCCGTAGATGCCGTCTGTGTTCCGGTCAGAACTGCCGCCGAACGTATTCTCGGTGGAGGTCACCCCGGCCGAGGCCGATGCGCTGACGCTGGGCCGGCGCTGGGCGCGGGCGACCCGGGTCGAGGCCTCCGAGGCGCGCACGAGGGCGGCGCGGGATTCCAGTGTCGGGCTGTTGGTGAGGGCCTCGTTGACGAGACCGACCATGAGCGGATCGTTGAACTGGCTGAGCCAGTCGCCGCTGGGCGCCACGCCGGCCACACCGCGCGTGGCCCATTCGTCCGGCGCATTCGCTGTCCTGGTAAAAAAGTCCACCGGCTGGCCGGCCCAGCGGCCGGTTGACGCGGGCGAAGAGGCACATGCTGCAACAATTGCCGTGCCGAGGAGGAGAATTGAACGTTTCATGCCGCTGGTGAGGCTCCCGTTTTTGCCCGACCCCGATTACGATGGGCCTAGTCGACTGTCAACGAAGAATTATCGAAAATCAATAATTGTTGCGCAGGTGTCATACGGGCTTGCGGCGGGCCCGTACGACCAAAGGCGCTTGGCATGGGCGTGGCGCCGTTGTAGCGCCAATCGACGGCGGCGATGACTTGCGGCCAACGCGTTCCGGGTGCCTCGTGCGTCCGTGCCGGGAGACGGGATGAGCCAGACCGATCCAGTTGAAAAGCGGAAAGCGGCGCGCGTTGCCGTGAGCGGGCGGGCGCGCGACTTTATCATCCTCGGCCTGTGCTTCACCGCCGTCCTGTCCCTTCTGGCCGCGACCGGCGAACTGAGCCCGGTCGTGGCGCTGGCCGCGCTGGCCATGCTCGTCTCGGTTGCGATTGCTTATTTTGCCGGTACGGCTGCGTTCCTGCCCGTCAGCAGGCAGGCACCGGCACCCGTCATGGCGGACAGCGCAGGTCGGCTGGATTCCCGGCAATTGCTGAATGCGCTGCCGCTGCCAGCCTTCCAAGTCGATGCGGGCGGGCGCATCGTGTCCTTCAACGCGGCCGCAGACCTGATCCTGCACCTTGAAGGGCGGTCCAATCCGAGGACCAGTACCGTGATCCGCTCGCCGGCCCTGCTGTCGGCGATCGAGCGAATGCGCACCAGTCCGGGCAGCGAGGCCCTGGCGGTGGAGGTCGATAGCGGGCCGGACGAGACCTGGCGGGCGCACGTGTCGCGGCCCGTCAATGCCATGGAGACGCTGGTCGTGCTGGAAGACCTGACGCCGGTGCGCCGGGCCGCGCGGGCGCGGTCCGACTTCCTGGCCAATGCCAGCCACGAATTGCGCACGCCGCTGACGGCCCTGTCGGGCTTCATCGAAACGATGCGCGGCCCGGCCAAGGACGACAAGGCGTCGTGGGACCGGTTCCTCGACATCATGGCAGGGGAGTCCGCGCGGATGAGCCGGCTGATCGCCGACCTGCTTTCGCTGTCGCGGATCGAGTTTTCCGAACATATCGCGCCGAGCGAGCGCGAAGACTTTGCCAGGATCGTGCTCGACGCGACCGAGGCGCTGCAGCCGATTGCCAGGGACCGCGATGTCACGCTGGAACTGAATGGCTCCGACGAAGGCATGCCGGTCGTGGCCCACCGTGACGAGATCATGCAGGTGGTCGAAAACCTGCTGACCAATGCATTGAAATATACACCGCCGGGCGGCCGGGTGACGGTGTCGTTCGGGCTCGCCGCCAGCATGAGCGAAGCCCGCAGACGGGCGGCGCAGGGCTGGCGCGAGGGTGAGCGGATGACGCTGCTGCAGGCGGCGGGGCGGCCCGGTACGCCGGATGCCTCGGTCTGGCTGCGCATCGAGGACGAGGGCCCGGGCATCGAGCGCGAACACCTGCCGCGCCTCGGCGAGCGCTTCTACCGCGCCGACCAGAGCCGGGGCGGCAAGATCACCGGCACAGGCCTTGGCCTTGCCATCGTGAAACATATCATGGCCCACCATCGCGGCGGCCTCGCCGTCGAGACCCGCCTCGGCCAGGGCAGCGCCTTCGGGATCTGGCTGCCAGCGGCGCGGCCTTAGGTTCTCATCCTCAGGACGACAGACTGCTCTTGCCGTATTGATTTTTGTCAACGGGCCGCAATCGCGCATGCCTTACACTTGTGTCCAGATAGATCACAAAACAGCGGAAAGTGAGTTCGCCATGAGTCGACATGTCAAGTATGCAATCCTGGCTGGTGTTTCAGCCGTCGCGTTTGCTCTTGCGGGAGCCAATGCACAGCCCGGTGGCGGTGGCGGCTCAGGTGGCGGTGCAGGCGCAGGCGCGCAGTCGGGTGATCTCGACCGCATCCGTGATCGGATCGATGTGCCGGATCAGGACCGTGACCGGGATCAGGATCGCGACCGCATGGACACGCCGGACCAGGATCGGGACCGTGATCGGGACCAGGACCGGCTCGCAATTCCGGACCAGGATCGCGACAGGGACCGCTTGTTCCTCGGCACCGCCGACAGGATCCAGCAACATGACCGGGACGGCGACAGCAAGGTCGACCGGGCCGAGTTCGATGCCTGGCACGATACAGGCTTCGATACGATGGATGCGGACGGAAACGGCCTGACGCTGCAGGAGTATCACGCAATGCGCATGGGTCCCGGACCCTATGGTTCCCCCGATGCCGAGTTGCAGGCCAGAATGCAGACACAGGCTAACCTGCGCAAAACCGAGCGTTACCGGTTGATGGATACCGACGCGAATGGAGTCGTGACGCGAAATGAATATCGCAACTTCTCGGAATACGCCTTCCTCGAAGCGGATGCTGATGATGACGGCAAGCTAACAGTTCAGGAACTGAACCGTTTCAATCGCGGAATGTAATAGCGTTTTCACGCGAGGGGATACAGAATGACCGATAAGCCTATGAAGTTTGCGGCTCTGATCGTGGCAGGCACCATTGTTGTGGCCGGGTGTGCCGGGCGTTATGGCCCGCATGGCCCTGCCGGGACCGTGGCGACGACAGCGGGGATTGTTTATGTCCAGACCGCCCCGCCGCCACAGAAATACGTGATCATTCCCCGTCGTCCGAACCCGGCGGCTGTCTGGATCGAGGGCTATTGGGACTGGACCGGGGTCCGGTTCGTCTGGGTTGATGGATACTGGAACCCTAATCCTCCGCGTGCCGGAGCCGTCTGGACACCGCACCGCTGGGTCAAGACCAATCGTGGCTGGTACCGCAAGCCGGGGGAGTGGCGCTAGAGACGCGAACCCGTTGCGGGCTTATTCCCCGCTCACCAACCGCTCGACCGCTTCGGTCTTGACACCGTCGATGGCGGGAGCGAGCTGGTCGAGGGCGCTGGCCGTGGTGCCATTTGCCGTCTCGGTGAACGTGACGCGGGTTCCTTTGCCTTCGGGGACGAGGGTGATGGTCCAGATGACGGTAACGGCCATGTCCTGGAGCGGGCCGAACGGGGCGTCGAGGCGGAGCATCTTGCCGTGTACTACGGTCAGGACCGTGCCGTGTGCGACCGAGCCATTGTCCCAGGTTTCCTTCCAGAGCCCGCCAGCCTTCGGATCAAGCGAGAGGTGGTCGGACGCGCCGGAATAGGTATGGTCCGGGTGCCACCAGAGTTCCGGATGGACCAGACGGTCCCACAACTCGCCGGGGGTGAGGGCGGACAAGGCCTCCTGTTTCAGTTCATAATGGTCCGGCGACGCGGAGACGATATCGGCCCCGGCCGGAGCCGAAAGCGCCGCGGTAAGAACAAGGGCGGCAATGCGGGTCATGGCAGGAATCTTCCAGGCGATGAGACCCGGTTGATTATGCCCGGACCGGCGGCCCGGGCAAGGGAGAGTTCAATCCGGGACGCGGGTGAAGGCGAGCGTGTTGCCGCGTGCGGCATAGCTGTAGGAAATATAGTCACCAGTCGCATCGAGCAGGGTGAAGCAGCGCACGCCGACAGCCTCGTCTTCCAACGTGAAGGACGGGCCGGCCGGGTCGGGCGCCTGTTCGTTGCAGTCAGCCACGATGGTGAGCGTCGAGACGCTCGGCTCTTCACCCAGATAACTCTCAGTGACGGTCGTATCGCGGATGGTCATCATGCTCCTGGCGTCGTCGACCGAACGCCAGGTTCCTTGCAGTGCCGCTTCGGTGCCGACGGGGGCGGGGGACTCGGCCGGCTGTGGGGAAGAGCAGGCGGCAAGGCCGATCAGGCCGAATGCGAGGCAGAGAGCGGGGTTAAGCGTCATATGGGCATCCTGTGGTCGGGGCAGTGAAGTCGCTGGCGTCACGCAATGCGAAAGCGCCGGATTCGGTTGTGCGCCGAACCTAGACGCGGCCTGCCGCATCGGCAAGTTCACCTGCCTCGTTGCAAATTCCAGCTGCGTTTGGACGCGTCCATGCGACAGGTTTCGTTCGCAACGGCTAAAAGGATACAGTGGCACATTCTGGATTGCCGTGGTGATCCTTGCGGTCATCGTCGGGATCGAGTTCATGTTATTCAAGCTGATGAATTGGCTTTGAGGGCGAACCATGAATCCTGACGATATCGAAATCGACACAGAGGCCGTCGCCAAACAGGTCGGGACGATCTTCGACAGCCTGCAGGTCTGGTTCACGGGGTTCCTCGAACAGGCTTTGTCCGTAGCGACTCTCTGGCAGGCCGGCGTGGTGATTGCCGCCGGTATTGTCGGCTGGCTGCTCTCGCGCCTCCCCTACACGCGCCTGATTGCCGCCGGGCTGGATCGCGGCCGGACTGACGCGCTGGCGCGAGTCTATGTTTCGCTGGCCAATATCATGTGGCCGCTGATCAGCGTCGTATTTGTCTGGGCCGCCGTGGCCGGGTTCCACATGGCAGAACTGCCCAATGAGGGCCTGCGCATCGTTGCCAGCCTGCTGAACGCCTGGATCATTATCCGGCTGCTGACGTCGAACATGCGCAAGAGCTTCCTGTCGCGGGCGATTGCCCTGATTTCATGGACGATTGCTGCGCTCTATATCCTGCGCTGGCTGGAACCGACCGTGACCGCCCTGAACGATTTCCATATTCCGGTGGGCCGGCATTCCCCGTCGGTCTGGACCATCCTGACCAGTGTGGGGATTGCGATCGTGGCGCTCTGGCTGGGCCGTATAGCCGGCGCGGCGGCGCAGACGCGGCTGCGATCGACCAGCCGGCTGAATCCGTCCATGGCCGGTCTGCTGGGACAGGTCGCGAACATACTGCTCATGGTCGTGGCCATTGCCATTGCGCTGCAGACAGTCGGCGTGAACCTGAGCGCCCTGACGATCTTTTCAGGTGCCCTTGGCGTCGGTATCGGCTTCGGCCTGCAGTCGATCTTCTCGAATTTCATCTCGGGCGTGATCATCCTGATCGAGAAATCGGTGAAGGTGGGCGATTTCATCGAGTTGCAGTCGGGCGTGACGGGCCTGGTCAATGAAATCAACATCCGATCGACGGTGATCACGACCAACGACAATGTCGATATCCTTGTGCCGAACGAAGAGTTCATTAAGGCACAGGTGATCAACTGGACCCTGCGCGAGGCGCGCCGGCGCACGCATATCAAGTTCGGCGTGGCTTATGGCACCGACAAGGATCTCGTGCGCCAGGCCGGCATGGAGGCCGCCGCGGAGGTCAAATGGACGCTGGAGAACATGGGACCGCGCATGCCGCAGGTCTGGCTGGTGGGGTTCGGGGATTCCAGCCTCGACTTCGAACTTGTCGTCTGGCTGACAGAGGAGGCGGTGAAGAAGCCGGCCAAGGTCGTTGCCGACTATAACTGGGCGATCCATTCGGCGCTGGAGCGGCACGGTATCGAAATCCCGTTCCCGCAACAGGACCTGCACGTCAAATCCTCGGATGCGATACGGGTGCGCATCGAGCCGGGCGGCACCGATGAGGCGCCGTCATCCGACGCAGACGTGGCGACCGGAATGGAAAAAGCCCCCGAAGAATAACTCCGGGGGCTTTCCTGTTCGTCGCTGGGGTTGCCGACTGATATCAGCCAGCAATGCGACGCACATAATCGTACTGGTTCTTCTTCGTGTCGCGCTTGCGGGCGGGCTGGAACGCCACTTTCGCATGCTCGCTGCAATAGGGACCGCAGTCCGACTTGCGGCCACAGAAGGCGAACTTCGGATCGGCCGGATCACCGATCGGCCATTTGCACATTGAATCGCGCAAGGTGAGGATGGTTGCCGCGTCGCCATCGGCCAGTTTCAGTGGCGGCAGCGGCGCGATCATCGCCGTGCGCTCGACGGGACGGGCCTGTTCGATCGGTATGGTGACCGCTGGCGTCGGCATCGTGACCGTACCGTCCGGCATCACGCGTGGCTTTGGCCGGGCCAGGCGCGGCGGGCGCTTGACGGGGCGCGACGGTGTCGCACGGCCCGACAGGCCAAGGCGATGCACCTTGCCGATCACGGCGTTGCGGGTCACGCCGCCCAATTGCTTGGCGATTTGCGAGGCCGAATGGCCTTCCGCCCAAAGTTTCTTGAGCACTTCTACCCGTTCATCAGTCCATGACATGGATTTAGGTCTCCCAGCTCCAGGTTCAGGGGCCCATACACGGTCCCGTCAGCCCCTACATGTTGTGATAGCAGTTACGCGCTATCTCTCTCGGCACCTAGATATCGTATCAGGACCGAAATGAAACACAACATGCAGACTTAGCTTTCCACAGGCTTTCCATATGTAGTGTCTTGTGAGTCGCACTTTCAGCAGGTGGGCCCAATTTTCGGGCAAAGGCAAAAAAGTCGCGTCTTGCCCCTCGCTCATGCGGGCATAGCACATTAGATAACCCGCATGACAGACATCAGCTCAGACGCCAAACCCGCTAGCACGAATTCCACCGTTTCTTCCAGTCCGGAATCCGGCTTCAGGGTCATCCGGCAATATGGCGCGGTGAACGGGCTGGGCTTGTGGACGCTGTACAAGCGAGAAATCGGCCGGTTCCTGAAAGTGTGGATGCAGACCGTGTTCGCGCCGGTGGTGACGACATTGCTGTTCATGACCGTATTCAAGCTGGCGTTCGGCGACCGGGGCCGGCTGACCGGCGATTTCGACGGGCTGAACTATAATGATTTCCTCGCGCCCGGCCTGATCATCATGGCGATCCTGCAGAACGCCTTCCAGAACACGAGCTCGAGCCTGGTGCAGGCCAAGTTCAACGCGACCCATGTCGATTTCCTGATGCCGCCGCTGTCGCCGATGGAACTGACGGCAGGCTTCCTGGGCGGGGCAATCACGCGCGGCGTGATCGTGGCTGTGATCTCGGGGATAGGCATCCAGCTGAGCGGCCTGGCCGACCTGTCGGTCGTGCACGTCTGGCCGATCGTCTGGTTCAGCCTGACGGCGGCGATCATCCTCGGCGCGCTGGGCGCGATGGGCGGGATATGGGCCGACAAGTTCGACCACCTGTCCGCCGTGACGAATTTCGTCATCGTGCCGCTGACGTTCCTGTCGGGGACATTTTACGACATCAAGGTGATGAAAGAGCCGTTCCTGACGCTGGCGCACCTGGATCCGTTTTTCTACATGATCGACGGGTTCCGCTATGGTTTCATCGGTGTCGCGAATTCGTCCGTGGTGACTGGCGTGATCGTGACAGGCGTGTTGTCCGTGCTGTCGACTGGCGCGGTCTGGTGGATGTTCCGGACGGGCTACAAGCTGAAGGCCTGATTCCCGCATTGCGTGAGTCTCGTTGACCCTTCCGCGTTCCGTGCGGTTAATGCGCATCGAACTCACGCGGAGGATATTATGCGTATTGCAAAACTCGCCGCCGGCACGGTGCTGGCCATGGCGCTGGCAGGCTGCCAGAACCTGATCCCACAGGAAATGAGCGTCTCTGATTATTGCGCCAATCCTGAAAAATCGCAGGAAAACGTCTGCCGACTGAAAGTCGAAATCGACGGCCAGACGACCGCACTGTCCGACACTGACATGCGCCTTTCCGATGCGCGTGGCGTGGCCGACAGCGCCTCTGATGCGGCTGCCCGTGCACAGGCCACGGCTGACGAAGCGATGCAGCGCGCCAATGCGGCGCTCGCTAAGACTGACGAAATGGTCTGTGAGACGCTTACCGTGCGGAAGACCGATACCGGCACCTGCCGCCCGGGCTATGAGCTGACCAGCTGTACCCAGACGCGCTATACCGAGCGTGCGGGCGGCCTGTCCTTCCTGCGCGAGATCAGTAACGAGAAGTGCCGCTTCAACGAGCGCGTCCTGGAGATGCAGGTCCGCTGCTGCAACACGGCGTCGGCCGCCCCACAGCCTGAAGATGCCACGATCGTCGAGGACATGCCCGAGCCTGAGGCAGAGCCCGATACACCGGAAGACTCGCCGCTGAGCTTCTAGCAAAGACTTCTACCGAAACTGGGGGGGATTCTCCGGGGGGAGTGGGAAGAAAGCCGCCTGCATGTGTTTGCAGGCGGCTTTTTCGTGGACCGAATGTTTCGCCACAATTTGGCCCGGAGTCTTAGCATTCAGACAGGTTGGGAACGGGGGGGCAGGACGGCGCTTAGTCTGTCGCCTGCACCGGGCAAGCGCCCAACCGGCAGGACGACAAATGGAGTAGATATGATGAAACCAACATTCGCATTCGCAGCCATTGCCACCCTGATGGCAGCGCCCACCCTTACCGGCGAAAACATGACGCTGGCCGAAATCGACCTGAACGCCGACGGCTTTGTGTCGATCGAAGAGGTGAGGCTGCACCATCCCGACGTGACGGCGGAATCCTATGCCGACTGGGACGTCAATGGCGATGCCAAACTGTCGGACGCCGAATTTTCGGCCTGGCAGAAGGCGAGCTCTGACAGCTATGGCAGCGTGACGGTCGAAACGCCCGATGCGGCCGTCGGCACGGCCATGACAGACGAACAGTAGGTCCGGAGCGTCATCCCCCTTCCGCTTCCGGAGATATGAAGGCCCCGGCGAAAGCCGGGGCTTTTTTTTGGGCGGGCGTCAGGCGGCGCGCGCGACTTGGTTGCGTCCGTGGTTCTTGGCGTCATAGAGCGCCCGGTCGGCTCGCGACAGGAGGCTGGAGAGCGTGTCGGTCGGACGGGCCAGGGTGAGGCCGAGGCTGATCGTGACGTGGATCTGCTCGCCGCGATAGGAATACCGCGTGGATTCGGTGGCCTTGCGCAGGGCTTCGGCGATGCGGCTGAGATCCAGCTCGCTGGCGACGTCATGCATGATGGTGAATTCCTCGCCGCCGATTCGCGCCACGAAGGCATCATGCGGGGCGGCATGGATGAGGGTCTGCGCAATGTGGCAGAGGACCTCGTCGCCCGCTTCATGGCCGTGGCGGTCATTGATGCGCTTGAACCAGTCGATATCGACCGCGATGAGGCCGCACTGCGTGTCGTCCCGGCCAGATGCGGCCAGGCGCGCGGCGCCCTGCTGGGTGAAGCTGCGGCGGTTCGCGAGGCCGGTCAGGTCGTCGCTATTGGCGAGCTTGCGGAACTTTAGGTGGAGGCGCAGCAGGCGCAGGCGGAGCCGGATGGCCATGGCCTGGGAAATCGGCACGATGGCGATGGGCAGGCAGAAGGAGAGCGCCATCGCATGGTTGCGCGCATGCGCGTCGAGATCCATGGTCGTGAACCATGTCACCGACATGGCGACCGCGATGGCCGCGGCGACGACCGACAGGGCCAGCCGGATCTGTTCGGCCCAGAAATCCCGTTCGAGTTTGCGCTGGTCCATCCATTTCACCCTGTCGTGCTGTAGTCCGACGATCCTGCCGGAAAAACCTTAAAAAAAAAGGCTATATACCGATCAAATTTGATGCATTCGGGCGTTTCGCGCGGGATTTGGCCGGGAAGGGCGCTGGGCATCCGGCCGCGAATGGGCTTAGGTGGGCGCCTTGTGAAACGGGAGGCTGGGCCCTGGACATCCTGACTGTACTGCCGCCGGTGCTGGCGATCGTCGTCGCCATGCTGACACGCAACGTCTATGCGGCGCTGGGGTTGGCGCTGCTGGCTTCGGAGACGCTGATTTCGGGGTTTCATCCGGGCATGGGGGCGCTGGGCGCCATTGACCGGGCGGCGGCGGTTTTCGCGAGCGAAGGCAATGCGCGTGTCCTGCTTTTCTGCCTGCTGATCGGCGCGCTGATCGCGTGGATGCGCGACAGCGGCGGCGTGGAAGCCGTGGTGAGCGGCCTGATGAAACGCGGCCTCGTCTCGACGCCGCGGCGGGCGGCGCTGGCGCCGGCGCTGGCGGGCACGGCGATCTTCGTGGAAACCAATGTCAGCCTGCTGAGCAGCGGCGTGCTGGGCCAGCGCCTGTTCGACGCGCATGGCCTCAGCCGCGAACGGCTGGCCTATATCATCGACTCCACGTCAGCGCCGGTCAGCGCGCTGATCCTGCTGAACGGCTGGGGCGCCTATGCGCTGGGCCTTGTCGAACCCTACGGCTTTGCCAGCCCGATTGGCGTCGTGGCCGGGACAATTCCGTGGAATTTTTATGCGCTGCTGACGCTGGCGGGGGTCTACATGACGGTGTTCACGGGCCGGGTGTTCGGGCCGATGAAGACGGCGGGGCTGGACCGGGACGTGCTGGCAGAAGACGAGGAAACCGTGGCGCCGACGCGGTCGATCTACATGTGGCTGCCGCTCCTCACTATGATCGGCGCCTCGCTGGGCTTCATGGCGTGGACCGGCGGCGGCAATATCCTGGCCGGCAATGGCAGCCAGTCGATCCTCTGGGCGGTGTGCCTGGCAATGCTCGTGGCGGGCGTCGTGCTGGTCGCGGGCCGGGCCTTCGGCAAGGGCGAGCTGCAGGCGCGCGGCTTTGCCGGGATCGCGGAAATGGTTCCGGTTGTCGCCATCCTGTTCCTGTCGATAGCACTGGGCGACAGCCTGCGCGTCCTCGGGACAGGGACGTTCATGGCGAGTGTCGCAGCCGCCTTTGTCTCGCCGATCATCGTGCCGGCCGTGGTGTTCGTGGTGGCGGGGGTGACGGCGTTCATGACCGGAACGAGCTGGGGCACCTATGGCATCATGATCCCGATTGCGATGCCGCTGGCGGTGGCGCTGGGGATCCCGCCGTCGCTGGCGCTGGCGGCGGTGCTGGGCGGCGGCGTGTTCGGCGACCATTGCTCGCCAATCTCCGACACGACGATCATCGCCTCGCTGGCGGCGGGCTGTGACCATATCGAGCATGTGCGCACGCAGCTGCCCTATGCGCTGGTCGCGGGCGGGATCGCGGTGGTGATGTACCTCGCGGCGGGCGTGTGGGTCAGCCTTTAGGGCGGAGCACCAGCTGGCTGCAGCGGAAAAGGGCCATGCGTTTGCCGGTGGCCATATGCGTGATTTCGCAATCCCAGACCTGTGTCGTGCTGCCGGTATGGACAGGCGTGGCGCGGGCCTGGACGCGGCCCTCGAGGGCGGTGGCGAAGAAGTTGGATTTCAGCTCGATCGTGGTGAAACCTGTCGCGCCCTCCGGCAGGTTGGCCATTGTGCCATAGCCGCAGAGCGTGTCGGCGAGGGTGACGAGGCCGCCAGCATGGAGGAAGCCGTTGGGCGCATGATGGGTGGCGGCAATCTCGAAATGGCCTTCGACGAGATGGCGTTCCAGCGTGGTGACGATGATGCCGAGATGGCCGGGCAGCTTGCCTTCGCCACGCGCCGTGAAGGCGGCGGGATCCAGCTGGTCTTCGGGAAGGCGGTAGGTCATGGGCAGGCTCCGGCGGCGGCATGTTCCAGACAGCAAAAAAGGCGCGGTCCCGAGGGCACGCGCCTTTCCTGCGTCATCGAATCAGACTACCGAGACTATGTGCTAGCACTCGTCGTCGGTCATCGGCTGACACGGGGCTCTGTCGGTTCCGTTTGAGCGGTTCCTTCGTTGCCCGGGCTCCGGCAGGTCGCTCCGGAGAGCGCCCAGACCATCACCTCGGCCAGTCATCACCCAGGGGCAAAGTTCTGGCCTAACCGCCGGATATCCCGAGGGATAGTCCTTTGGTTACCGCGTTTCGGATCGCGCCCCGGTCGCGGCATAGGGCACCAAATCCAGGGGTCTAGCTCCCCCAAAGATGGACATCGCCTGGCTTTGTCCCGATGCCTGACCCTTGCCCTTCGTTTCCACCGTTCTCACGATTTGACTATTGGCCCGGGATCACCGGGTGCGATGTGCTGGGCCATCGTTCTGTCGCGGATTGTGCTCCCGCGCCGAGGTCGTTGGCTTACCGAAACGATCTCACCAAAACTCGCCTGAGTCGAGTCCCTCTCCATAATTTTTTCGCGCCGAGGGGGAGGAATTCCACAGTTTTGCGACGGCCGTGAGATTGCTGCACTGCACACGCATACGAAGCACGAACAGATGCCCGGACGGTGCCCGATGGGCCCCCGGAGGGGATGGTGTGTGCACGGAAGGGGGGGCAAGACAGGTCCGTATCCCCGGCGCACGCCGGGGTCTCCTGCCTAATCAACCGGTCTCCTGCCGCCTGAGACCCCGGCCTGCGCCGGGGATGCGGAGGCGGTGGTGCGCGGGGAAGGGTGCGGGACAGAGCGCCGCTTTTCCGACCGCAGGGCCGGTGGGCTTATACTCCCGGCCATGACAGAGATTGCCCGCCCCCGCCGTTACCGCCGCCGTGCCCGTACGCTTTCCGCCCTGAGGCAGCTGGCGCGGGCCGCAGCGGCGGCCGCGGCGGAGACAGCGGCCGACCGGGTGCGCCGGGAGGCGGAAGACATGGTGCGCGAGGCCGGGCTGGACGCCGGCGCCTCGCCGGTGAAGCGCGAAGTGGACTTGGCCCGCGCCCGCGTCGGCGCGCTGCTGGATGCCGGCCACATCCCGGAAGCCGAGGCCGACATGCGCAGGGCGCGGCGCCTGCTCAGCCTGGCATGAACGGCTTCCGCGAGAAGATCCGCGAGGCGGTGCGGCGGCTGCGCGACATGGGCCATGACGCGCTGGCCGACAGCCTGGAAGAGGAGCTCGCCGACGAGGCCGCAGGCCGCGATGCGCCGGGGAGCCGCCGGAGCGGTGCATTGCGCTTCGCTTAATGCACCCTACAAATTCAACCCCAAATCTTGTTCCCTCAGCCGCTTCAGCTCGTCCCTGAGCTGGGCGGCCTGTTCGAATTCCAGGTTGGCGGCGGCTTCGCGCATCCGCTTTTCTGTGTCCGCAATCACTGACTTGAGGTTGTGGCCCGGTTCCCCGGCAAGTGGCAAGGCTTTTTCTTCGGCGAGGCCCTTGTCGCGGTCGCGGCGGGCACGGGACTTGGTGCCGGGCTTCTCGCCGAGTTCGCCAAGGATGTCCTGCACGCCGCGGATGATCGTGGTGGGCGTGATGCCGTGTTCGAGGTTGTGCGCCTCCTGCTTGGCGCGGCGGCGGGAGGTTTCCTCCATGGCGCGCTCCATCGAGCCGGTGATGCGGTCGGCATAGAGGACGACGCGGGCCTCGGAATTGCGCGCGGCGCGGCCGATGGTCTGCACGAGGCTGGTCTCCGAGCGGAGGAAGCCTTCCTTGTCGGCATCGAGGATGCCGACGAAAGCGCATTCGGGAATGTCGAGGCCCTCGCGCAACAGGTTGATGCCGACCAGCACGTCGAACACGCCGAGGCGGAGGTCGCGGATGATCTCGATCCGCTCGATCGTGTCGATGTCAGAGTGCATGTAGCGCACGCGCACGCCGTTCTCGTGGAGGAATTCGGTGAGGTCTTCCGACATTTTTTTGGTCAGGGTCGTGATCAGGGAGCGGAAGCCCTTGGCCGCGACGGCCTTCACCTCGGCCATGACATCGTCGACCTGGTTGGCGCCGTCGGTGGAGACGGGGCGGACCTCGACCGGCGGGTCGATCAGGCCGGTGGGGCGGATGACCTGTTCGGTGAAGACGCCGCCGGTGCGCTCGAGCTCCCACTTGCCGGGCGTGGCGGAGACGTGGACCGTCTGCGGGCGCATGGCGTCCCATTCGGCGAACTTGAGCGGGCGGTTGTCGAGGCAGGAGGGCAGGCGGAAGCCGTATTCGGCCAGGGTCGACTTCCGGGAGAAGTCGCCCTTGTACATGGCGCCGATCTGCGGGACGGTCTGATGGCTCTCGTCGCAGAAGACGAGGGCATTGTCGGGCAGGTATTCGAACATGGTCGGCGGCGGCTCGCCGGGCTTGCGGCCGGTGAGGTAGCGGCTGTAGTTCTCGATGCCGTTGCACGAGCCGGTGGCCTGCAGCATTTCGATGTCATACTGGCAGCGCTGCTGGATGCGCTGGGCCTCGAGCAGTTTCCCGTGCTGTTCGAAATGGGCGATGGTCTGCTTCAGCTCGGCCTTGATCTTCTGGGCGGCCTGCTGGAGCGTCGGGCGAGGCGTGACATAGTGGCTGTTGGCGTAGACCTTGATCGCGGGCAGGGACTGGATCTTCGCGCCGGTGAGGGGGTCGAACTCGGTGATCGTCTCCAGCTCGTCGCCGAAGAAGGAGAGCTTCCAGGCGCGGTCCTCGTAGTGGGCCGGGAAGATGTCGACGACGTCGCCCTTGATGCGGAACGTGCCGCGCGTGAAGGCGATGTCATTGCGCGTGTACTGGTTTGCGACGAGGCGTTCGGCGACGGCGCGCGGGCCGATGCGGTCGCCGGGGGCGAGCGTGAAGGTCATCGACGTGTAGGTCTCGACCGAGCCGATGCCGTAAATGCAGGAGACCGAGGCGACGATGATGACGTCGTCGCGCTCGAGCACGGCGCGGGTGGCCGAGTGGCGCATCCGGTCGATGGCCTCGTTGATGGAGGATTCCTTCTCGATATAGAGGTCGGCGCGGGGCACGTAGGCCTCCGGCTGGTAATAGTCGTAATAGGAGACGAAATACTCGACCGCATTGTCCGGGAAGAAGGACTTGAACTCGCCGTAGAGCTGGGCGGCGAGGGTCTTGTTGGGGGCGAGGATCAGGGCGGGGCGCTGGGTCGCCTCGATCACCTTGGCCATGGTGAAGGTCTTGCCGGTGCCGGTGGCGCCGAGCAGGACCTGGTCGCGCTCTCCGGACTGGATGCCCGCGACGAGCTCCGGGATGGCGGTGCGCTGGTCGCCGGCGGGCTCGTAATCGGCCTGAACGCGGAAGGGGATGCCGCCTTCGAGCTTGTCCCATTCGCGGTCGGGCCTGTGCGGCGTCCAGATCGACGGGGCGAGCGTCTCCATCGCGCCGCGCGCCGGGCCGTCCAGCGTGAACACGGACGGCGCCTCGGCGACGCCCTTGGGGGAGGATTTGGAGGAGGATCGGGCCATGCGCCCAGATATGGAGGCGGGGCCGGGGCGTGTCTAGGGTGTTCTGGGTTTGTTTGCTGCGCGCACTATTGGCTCCGGAGCCGTTGAGCGAGCGCCTTTGCCGCAAGACATCCCTCTTTAGACGCGTCAGCCTCTGCCATCCAATCGAGAAGGTCGAGCACCTGCGCCCACCTTCGGCTAGCAGGCGAAAGATTCGAAGCGAACGATTCTAGTGCGTCGTAAACATGCCGCCGCATTGCATAGTTACTGAGGTACACTCTTGGGCGCCTATCAAATTTAAGCTTAATGAGTCTTGCCCAATCTGGCCGTTGTTCGAAGTGGTCCAGCTTCGAGGTGGCGGTCATAAGATGTGCAGCAAAAGCAGCGAGCGAAAATTCACTTGAATTTCGAGTTGCAAGCAACTCCAGCGCTATGATCCGCGCAAAACTAAACTCTGGAGCCCCATGAATTTCTTCAACAAGTGCTAGCAACAGGCCGGCATTAGCCTGAGGTAGATATCCGCCCTCTTGTTCAATTTCTCGTTTGAGATCGATCAGGAGCTGTTCGAGCCGAAGCTTCTCGGCTCGAACTTGTTCCTTCGCCCAAGCGGTTCGTTGGCTAGCAAGCTGTGGAAGCTTCAGATTTCCCCACTGCTGATTAAGCTGCGCTAGCCTTTCTTGCGGTGAACCTGCGAGGACGCCAAACTCACGGATCATCCATCTTGCCCCCGCGCTCACTTCCTCGTTGTCTGAGCGGATCAGCTCACTCAAACGACGCGCGCTGTATGGCTGAGGTTGCAGGTTGAGGTCCCTGCTGTTCGAAATGTGTTCCTGTACCCGTTTTACAAACTTCCGTTTCGGGAGGAATTCACCAGCTTTGATCGCCGGCTTCATGCCGCGCTCAAAGAATTCCTGCTCGGTGAACGGATCAAATGAATTGATATGCCCTGCATCGTATAGCCTGTTCTGGGTGCGCCCACGCTGCCAGATGCCGAAGGCTTGTACGAGGGCGGCCATGATGACTAAATCCACCATGGCCCGCGCCGCGAACGTCAAGTGTTTCGCAAGTGCCGTTTCGTTCTCAGATGAGAAAGGTGTCCGGACATCGACCTGGTAGATCTCCCACCAATCGACAAAGGGCACAGCTTTGGCGAGTTCGGCTCCGAAGAAGCGGAGCCAATCAAGAAACTGGTTTCCCGTCGTTAGGTCGGCATTCTGTTCAAAAGCGTGACTGCTGCCTTGAATCTGGAACAAGGCAAGCGGCACCAGAATAAAGAGCGACGCGTATCCAAGGAGCGCCTCGTCTTTAAGGTCATTGTCGAAGCCAACGTGGATGTCGCTGGTCCTGCCAACTTCAGTGGACTGCAAACGTGACGCCGTTTCGCGATCTTCTTCTACCCACGCCCAACGTCTGCCCAGCGACAATACGACGAGCATCGCCAGAAATATGGGTACGAGGCCGAATGGACTTCCCAATACAAATCCCATGGCGCTGAGTGGAAGCACAAGCAATACGACGAGCAAGTGTGGGACGCCTGCTCCTTGTTGTGTAGCTCCAGATAGGGGTGCGACCAGCCGGACGAGTATCGAATCGATCCAGCTGATCAATGTTTCGGGTGCGAATGAACTTATTCCCGCGGCATGGGTGAGGGGAATCTCCTCACCGTCCAGCCGATCGTTTACGAACCGCGCCAAGTGCGGTGAGATGATGAAGACGAGAAAGCAAAGTACGACGATCAAGGTGACATAGACGCCGAAGTCGTCGCTCATGTCGAACTTCTTCGCTCCAGCGGCCCATGCCAGCGCAACTATGCCCGAGATCGCCAAAGACGAGATTACGAGAGATGATCGCGATATGACGTTGGATCGAAGGACTGTAGATTTCCACAGAGACGCTTCGACCTTGGCCTGTAAAGCAAAGCCAGTGAGCAGAGGGATGAAAGAAGAAACAAAAAAGGTGCAGAATATCGTCAGATGCAAAAGGGACATCTCTTCGAGGGTGCCTTTGATCTGAACGCGTGAGAGCCAGCCTCCCTCTTCATTGCCTGCGGCGAATGCGATGAGCGTAAGGGCAAAAAGACTGGCTAGAAGATAGGCGAACAGTTCCCGAAATCCTTCGCGAATATGCTTTCGGTCTGCATCGGTCCGTCTGTGGAGTTTTGTGAGAAGTGCATCCCTGAATCGGGACCAGATGGCGCCCATACGGATCATAGCGGCCAGTAAGAGACCCGCCAACACGGCTGAGAGGGCCCCAAGATATGTCGTTATTGGCGTCGCCGGCGTATTCAAGCTGACCCAAACAAGTAATACGCCAGTGCACGCCGAAACCAAGCCGGCCCAAATTCCCCAAAATGGACCGACCCCCTTGAGCCCGGTCCAATGCGGCGGCGTCCAGCCGAATGTCACCCCGGTCACCACTGTCTTCACCCTTGCTAAAATGCACCCCAGAAAACTTTACACTTTGTTAACTTTCTCGCAAGAGATGAAACTACCTTCAACTTCTGGGGCGCTGGACACCGCCGTCGTGCCCGCTTAGCTGCGTGCATGATCGATCGCCTTCTCTCCCGTCCGCTCCTGATCGCCGTGCTTGCCGTGGGCATGGGGTCGGCGATTGATGCGATCGTGAAGGGCGCCGCCCCGGCTGCGGGCCTGATGCAGCTGGTGGCGTGGCGGTTCCTGTTCGGGGGCCTGCTGGCGCTGGCGGTGTTCCTCTGGCAGCGCCGGCCGATGCCCCCGTGGGAAGCGATCCGGTTCCATACGCTGCGCGGGGCGCTGCAGCTGGTCGGCGCGATCCTGTTCTTCTTTGCGCTGACGCGGCTGGCACTGGCCGAGGCGACGATCATCGGCTTCACGGCTGCGCTGATGGTGCCTTTCGTCGCGCGCATCGTGCTCGGGGAATTGGTGTCGGCGCGGGCCTTCCTGATCACGCTGGCCGGCTTTGCCGGGGCCGCGTTCGCGATCAGCGGCGGCGGGGAAGGGGTAGCCGGCGACGGGCGGGGGCTCGGCCTGGCGGCGTGTTTTGCCTCGGCGACGATCTATGCGGTGGTGCTGGTGCTGCTGCGCCTGCGCGCGGTGCGGGAAGACGCGACGACGATTGCCGTGTTCACCAATGTCGTGCCGGCGCTGTGCATGGCGCCGGTGTTCTTCGGCGTGGCGGGGCCGGTGGACATGGGCGACCTGCCGGTGTTCGCGCTGCTCGGCGTGCTCGGCTATTCGGTCTGGTTCCTGATGACGCTGGCTTATGCGCGGGCGAAGGCGCAGCTGCTGGCGCCGCTGGAATATACGGCGCTGGTCTGGAGCGCGCTGTTCGGGATCGTGTTCTTTGCCGAGATGCCGGGCTGGCGCGTCTGGGCCGGAGCGGTGCTGATTATCGGGGCGTGCCTGGCGATTGCGTTCGAGAACCATTTCGAGACGCGGCGCCAGACAGGCCAGCCGGTCAGCGACCTGCCTGACTAGGGGGCCGGGCATGAAAAAACCCCCGCACCGTGAGGTGCGGGGGTTTTCGGGAATGTGTGGCTCTCGCGGCGTACGCGGGGCCTTAAAAGGCTTTAGGCAGCCGAGAGCTGGCCAGCCGACATTTTACCGCTGCGAGCGTCTTTCTCGAGCTCGTAGTTGACCTTCTGGCCATCATTGAGCGTTGCGAGACCGGCGCGTTCGACTGCGGAGATGTGCACAAACACATCAGCGCCGCCGGCATCGGGTTGAATGAAGCCAAAGCCTTTTTGGCTGTTGAACCACTTAACAGTTCCTGTAGACATAGATCTTACCTGGTCTTAAAAAATTCACGGGCATGCGGAGTTGCGCGCACGTGATCAATCTCGGGTATTGCGGGGGAGAAGTCGGTCTTGCAGCGGCGCTTAAGCACGGCCTTAGTTGCGAGTTATCCGACACAATTTCGAAGTCGATAAGCGCTTTATTGCACAGTTTCACGGCAAGCTCAATCTCTGTTCGCATAATCGCAAATCGCCTGACCTTGCGTTGAAATGTGTGCTTTGTCTTTGCAATCCGTTTACCGGGTGAGCGCATAGATGCGCGCATGAGTAGATTCGCATCCAAATTACAGGCGGGTTTCAACCGGTTCCAGATGGAACTGCGGCGCGGCGATCCACGTGTCCAGGCCTACCGGCCGGGCCGTATGGTGTGGCCGGACCTCAGCGCGTCGCGCGACGTTTCCATTCTCGACATGTCGCAGTCCGGTGCAAAGCTGACCTTTGGCGCGGGCGCGATCCTGCCGGACCTGCCTGGCGAGTTCTACCTCTTCGTCCACGGACGCGGCGGCTCTGTCACGCTCCGCCTCGTGTGCGAGAAACGCTGGCAGAAGGACGAGCTTGTTGGCGTGCGGTTCGTCCAGCGCCTGGACGAGGCCGACTTTGACCGGCTGGTGGCGGCGGAGCCTTCGCCGCACTGAGGCCGCGCCTCAAAAATTCGCCTGAAATTTCATCGATTGCATACACCGGAACCTCACCCCCCTGTGTCATAACGGGTCGTCGCGATGTGGGACGTTGCTGTTCCAGATTGCACCAGTGAATTCCGGCACGGTGGGCAAAACAGACCCTCCGGCCACGTACAAGGGTAAGATGATGGCGAAGACCGTACTGGTTATTGATGACGATCCGACACAGCGCCGCCTGCTGCAGGCTGCCGTGGAGAAGGCGGGTTTTGCCTGCCGTACGGCACCGGACGGCGAGACCGGGATTGCGGTGGCCGCCGATGCCAAGGATGGCGTCGACGTGGTGTTGCTCGACCTGACCATGCCGGGCCTGTCGGGCCTCGACACGCTTGAGCGCCTGTCGAACAAGCGCCCCGACCTGCCGGTGATCATGCTGACCGCGACAAGCGGCATCGACACGATCGTCCAGACGATGCGCCGCGGCGCGGTGGACTTCATCGTCAAGCCAGCCAATCCGGAGCGCGTGGTTGTCTCCATCCGCAATGCCCTCAAGATGCAGTCGCTGACCGGCGAGGTGAAACGCCTGTCGCGCAAGGCCGACGGCGGCATGAGATTCGAGGACATGATTGCCTCGGCTGCACCGATGCGCCAGGTCGTTCGTCTCGCCGAGCGCGCGGCAGCCTCTGATATTCCCGTACTCATCCTCGGTGAAAGCGGCGTCGGCAAGGAAGTCGTGGCGCGCTGCATCCAGGGCGCCTCGACCCGCGCCGGCAAGCCATTCGTGACCGTCAACTGTGGCGCGATCCCCGAGAACCTCGTCGAGTCGATCCTGTTCGGCCATGAGAAGGGTGCCTTTACCGGCGCCGTCTCGAAAGCGCCGGGCAAGTTCCTCGAAGCCGATGGCGGCACGCTGTTCCTTGATGAAGTCGGCGAACTGCCGCTCGAAGCCCAGGTCAAGCTGCTCCGCGCCCTGCAGGAAGGCGAGGTCGATGCCGTCGGCTCGCGCCGCCCGACCAAGGTGGATGTGCGCATCATCTCCGCGACCAATCGCGACCTTGCCGCGCAGGTGGCCGAAGGCACGTTCCGCGAAGACCTTTTCTACCGGCTCAACGTCTACCCTGTGGACATGCCGAGCTTGCGCGAACGCCGCGACGATATCCCGGCGCTGGTCGAGCATTTCGTGACACGCTTCAATGCAAGCGAAGGCGCGAAAGTGTCCGGCGTCTCCGATGACACGCTGAAAATGCTGTATGCGTTCGACTGGCCGGGCAATGTGCGCCAGCTGGAGAATGCCGTCTTCCGCGCCGTCGTGCTGTGCGAGGGCGACTTGCTGCAGCCGCAGGACTTCCCGCAGATCTCCGGCCAGATACCCGATCTCGACAGCCTGCCGGCCACGCCAGTTGCGGCCAATGCGGTGCCGACGGCGCCGATGGCGGCCAATGATACCGGTCCGGCTTTGGCGGGCAACAGCCCTGTCAGCATTACCGACGCGCATGGCGAACTGCGTACACTGACGGATATCGAACAGGACATCCTGCAATACGCGATCGAGTTCTATGACGGTCATATGAGCGAAGTCTCACGCCGTCTCGGCATTGGCCGCTCGACGCTTTACCGCAAGGTGCGCGAATACGATCTCGACGTCCGCAACGAACGCGAAGCGGGCTAGGCGCAGGACCAGACCGAAACAGGAAAGCCCCGGAGTGCATTGCGCTCCGGGGCTTTCCTGTTTCGGGCAGGACACTGCAAACCTAGTTGAGGGCTGCCTTGACCATTTCGCCGATCTTGCGGGCGTCGGCTTCGCGGGGGCTGCCGGATTTCCAGGCGATGCCGACCTGGCGGCCGATAACCGGCGTGGTGAACTCGCGCACGGCGACGTCATGGCCGATGGCGAGGCCGTGATCCATGGCAAGCCGGGGAAGGAGGGAGACGCCGAGCCCGCCGGCGACCATATTGACCAGCGTGCCGAGCGAGGTTGCCGCGACCTGTCCGGCATGGTTGCCGGTCTTCAGCCGGCAGATCGACAGGGCATGGTCGCGCAGGCAATGGCCGTCCTCGAGCAGGAGAATGTCTTCCCCGGCGAGATCCTCCGGCGAGAGGCCGTTCTTCCTGGCCAGCGGATGATTGCTTGAGGAGGCGAACAGGAACTCATCGTCGAACAGGGGCACGGTCTCGATGCCCGGCGCGTCCCAGGGCAGGCCGATCAGCGCGGCGTCCAGCGTGCGGGTGCGGAGCTGGTCGATCAGCCGGGTCGTCTTGTCTTCGTGCAAATAGAGCTTGAGGTCGGGATACGCGTCGCCCAGCGCCCGAACGGCCTGCGGGAGGACGAAGGGGGCGATGGTCGGGATGGCGCCGAGATGGAAGGGGCCGGTCAGCAGGGCACCGGCGCTCTGGACGGCCTGGACGAGGGCGTGGGCATCCGCGATGAGGGCGCTGGCACGGGATGCGGCCAGCTCTCCGGCATGCGTGAGGCGGGCGCCGCGCGCTTCGCGATCGGCCAGCCGGACGCCGAGCAATTCCTCCAATTCCTTGATGCCGGCCGAGAGGGTTGGCTGGGTCACACAACAGGCTTCAGCGGCGCGCGAGAAGGAGCCGGTATCGCCGAGTGCGGTGAGAAACTGGAGCTGTCTGAGGGTCGGAATTGCCATAGAGTGGATTTATATCACCGGTAGAGAATATCAATTATTCTTTTGGCTGAAATGGCGGCAAGTGCTCACTCATCGGGCCTCCACCGGGCCCGTTCACCGTAATAATTGCAACAGGATACCTCCCATATGCTCGGCATTGGCCAGAAACTTCCCGACTTCAAGATCACCGGCGTGAAACCAAAGTTTATGCAGCACGAAGAGAACGGCGTCAGCGCGTTCGAAGCGCTCGACCAGAACAGCTTTGAAGGCAAGTGGAAGGTGATTTTCTTCTACCCGAAGGACTTCACCTTTGTCTGCCCGACCGAGATTGCGGAGTTTGCGCGCCTCAACGGCGAATTCGAAGACCGCGACGCGGTTGTGCTCGGCGGTTCGACCGACAATGAGTTCGTCAAGCTCGCCTGGCGCCGCGAACACGCAGACCTGGCTGAACTGCCAATCTGGCAGTTCGCCGACACGACCGGCTCGCTCGTCGACGGCCTCGGTGTACGCAACGCGGAAGAGGGCGTTGCCTATCGCGCGACCTATGTGGTCGATCCGCACAACGTGATCCAGCACGTCTACGTGACCAACCTCAATGTCGGCCGCAACCCGTCGGACACGCTGCGCGTGCTCGATGCGCTGCAGACCGACGAGCTCTGCCCATGCAACCGCCAGGTTGGCGGCGACACGCTGGTACTCGCCGCCTAGGCGGCGCGGTTCCCTATAGCGTTACGCAGAACCGGGATGACCGATCTTCCTTCTTTGTTGGGGGAGGCTGGTCATCGTGCCTGCGCGCAAGCAGTCCGGCGCGCTGCCGGATGGCTTCCTATCTCCACTCCTGCCTGAAAGGACGGCTTGATGTCGCTCGAGACCCTGAAATCGAAATTGCCGGATTATGCCAAGGACCTGAAGCTGAACCTCGGCTCGCTGGCGAACGAAACCATCCTGACCGACCAGCAGAAGTTCGGCTGCATGCTGGCATCCGCCCATGCTGTCGGCGAACCGCATACGCTGCGGGCGCTGGAAGGGGAGGCGCGCAGCAAGCTGAGCCCGGAAGCGGTGAAGGCGGCCAAGGCGGCCAGCGCGATCATGGGCATGAACAATGTCTATTACCGCACGACGCACCTTTTCTCGAATGAGACCTACAAGACCGTGCCGGCGAAGCTGCGCATGAACGTGATCGGCGCGCCGGGCATCGAGAAAGCCGATTTCGAGCTCTACGCACTCGTCGTGTCGGCTGTGAATGGCTGCGGCATGTGCCTCGATGCCCACGAGGCCGAACTGCGCAAGCACGGCTTCACCACAGACCAGATCCAGGCCGGCGTCCGCATCGGCTCTGTCGTCAATGCGGCCGCCCGCGTCATGGCGGCGGAATCGGCACTGGAAGCCGAGCCTGCCTGACCGAATGAGCGCGTCCGGACATCGCGCCCCCGGAGCCAGGCTTCGGGGGCGTTTTTCTTAGGAAGGCCCTGTATTCATGTAGCGGTGGCGCGATCCGACTCAAGGATTCAGAAAAGCAGATGATGATTTCAGGCGCGTTCCGACATTGATTTGATGTAATGTCAGTGGGATTGGTGCGATTTCCCGGTCAACTTCAGCGCGCGATGTATTGCGACAACACGTACCGACAACCCACTGATTCGGAAGGATAAAATATGCCCTTCCCACGGTGGCCCAAGGGCATGTTCCGCCGTGTTCCCTATGTGTGCGTTCTATGTTCCGGACCGCGCTGGTTGTGGATATTTGGATTCACCGACTCAGCCCATTGAGGCCCATCCTTACCCATGATATTCCAAATTTACACATGGTTTACCCATGCTGGGGTTTAGGCATAATAATTACAGGGTTGGCGGGTGTTTGTTTCCACCTACGAGAGCGCTATTGATGCAAAAGGCCGGGTTTCGATCCCCGCGCCCTTTCGCGCCGCGCTTGGCGGTGGCACGCGGATTTTCCTCTGGCCGGCGCTGGACGGGACCGGCTGCCTCGAAGGCGGCGGCGAAGCGCTGATGGCCATGTACCGGGCGACCCTGACGCGCCTGGCTCCGCAGTCTGAAGTGCGCAAGGCGCTGGTGACGCGCATCATCGCGGGCTCTGCTGACCTGAAGATGGACGAAACCGGGCGGATCAAGCTGCCAGAGGAGCTCTGCAAGGCTGCCGACCTGACGGACCGGATCAAGTTCGCGGGCAATATCGACAGTTTCCAGATCTGGAACCCTGAAAAGCACGCAGCCTACAACACGGCCATGGCAACCGCTGCGGCTGCCCCTGAAACACTGGCCGCTTTTGGCCGGGCCTATTCCGAAGTCCTGCACCAGCAGGGTGCCGGGGCCTATCCGGCCCCGATACTGGTTGACGGGAGCGAAGGCTGATGAGCGCACGCCACACTTCTGCCCGTTCGCCGGCTTCCGGGCACAACCCCGTGATGATGGATGAAGTCCTCACCTGGCTTGCGCCACAGGACGGTGAGCTGATTGTCGACGGCACCTTCGGCGGCGGCGGATATACGCGGGCGATCCTGCTGGCCGCGCAATGCAATGTGCTGGCGATCGATCGCGACCTCGACGCGATCCAGCGGGCGGAAAAGCTTGCTGCCGAGACGCCGCGCCTGACGCCGCTGCTCGGCCGGTTCGGTGAAATGGATGCGCTCGTGATGAATGCCGGACACACGGCCGTCGATGGCGTCGTGCTGGATATCGGCGTCTCGAGTTACCAGATCGATGAGAGCGAGCGGGGTTTCTCCTTCATGAAGGACGGACCGCTGGACATGCGCATGGGCGCTGCCGGGCCAACGGCGGCTGATGTCGTCAACATGATGTCCGAGCGCGACCTGGCCAATATCATTTTCCGGCTTGGCGAAGAACGGCAGGCGCGGCGGATCGCGCGCCATATCGTTCAGCGGCGGGCCCAGCAGCCCTTCGAAACGACGGCGGACCTCGCCGATGCGGTCGAAGTGGCCGTCGGTGGGCGCCGGGGCGCGCGCACCCATCCGGCAACTTTGACCTTCCAAGCCATCCGCATGTACGTGAACGACGAGCTCGGCGAACTGGCCCGTGCCTTGTGCGCAGCCGAGCGCATCCTGCGCCCCGGCGGGCGGCTGGTGATCGTCGCGTTCCATTCGCTGGAAGACCGTATGGTCAAGCAATGGTTGCGCGACCGGGCCGGCAAGCAGGGCGGGGGCTCTCGCCACATGCCGCTGATGGCCAAAGGGCCCGATCCGACGTTCGAACTCGCTGTTTCCAAAGCAATTGTTCCATCTGATAAGGAAGTGGAAGGCAATCCGCGTGCACGCTCGGCGAAGCTGCGGGCCGCAATCCGTACCAGCGCGCCCGTGATCGAGGAAGACGCCAGCGACGGCATGAACCTGCCGCCCCTGTCGGACCTGGAGGATGTGGCATGAGTCGACGCGCTTTCCTGTTCGGAATCCTGGTTGTGGGCTTGCTGATCGTGAGCCTGTACCGGGCGAAGTATGGTGCCAAGGATACAGCGTCTGAGATCATGGCTGTTGAAGCCCAGATCGAGGATGCGCGGCACGAAAAAGCGCTGCTTGAGACCGAATTGTCTCATATGAGCCGGCGCGAATGGATCGAGGAATATGCGCGTGGCGAGCTGGGCATGGCTCCGCCACGGCCTGACCAGATTGCCGGTGAGGCCGATCTCGACGAGGTTGTCGGCCTGCCGGTCACATCCGGCGTGGCGCCCGAGCGTGAGCAGGCGGAGGGCAGCAGATGACCGAACGCGCCCGCGACCGGACACGGCTGGTAGGACTCGGCCTCAGCGCCCTCTTCGTTATCCTGGCGGGCAAGGGCGGCTATCTCGCGATCTCATCCACGCCGTCCCGCGTGCACAGCGCCGCCAAGATCGACGCGCCCGTTCGGGCCGATATCGTGGACCGTAACGGCGAACTCCTGGCGACGTCCGTGACCGCCTATTCGCTGGTTGCCAATCCGAAACTGATCTGGGATGCCGGCGATGTTGCCAGGTCGCTGACGAGCGTGTTTCCGGACATCCAGGTCGCCGACCTGACGGAAAACCTGTCGAATGAGGCGCGCGAGTTTGTCTATGTCAAACGCGGCCTGACGCCCCGCCAGCGCAAGGCCGTTTTCGACCTCGGCCTGGAAGGCCTGCGTTTCGAGGAAGAGAGTCGCCGGGCCTATCCGCGGGGCACGCTGGCGGGTCATTTGCTGGGCTATACCAATGTTGACGGCAAGGGCATTGGCGGCATCGAATATGCGCTGGAAAGCCGGTTGAGCAGCGGTGGCGAGCCGCTTCGCCTGACCATCGACAACAGTGTCCAGTCTGCCGTGGAGTCAGAGCTATCGGCGGCGGCGGCCGAGCATGACATCCGGGGCGGTGCCGTGATCCTGATGGATGCGCATTCCGGGGAAGTGCGTGCCATGGCCAGCTGGCCGCCGGTCGATGCAAATCGGGCGCTGGAGCTCAAGCGCGATGACACGGCCCAGCTGAACCGGGCAACCGGGGCAGTGTATGAACTCGGCTCAGTGTTCAAACCGTTCACGGTGGCTGCCGCGCTGGAAGCTGGCGCGATCAAACCGACGGACCTGTTCGATGTGACGACGTCAATGGAGATCCGTGGTTACCAGATTCACGACCTGCATCCGATTGGCGGCCCGGCCAGTGTCACCCGGATCATCTCGGAAAGCTCGAACCTCGGCACGGTGCATATCAATGCCAAGCTGGGCCCGCGTCGGCAGAAAGCCTTTCTTGAAGTCCTGGGCCTGATGGACCGGGCGCCGGTCGAACTGGCCGGCAGTGCGAAGCCGATCCTGCCCGAACGGTTTGACGACCTGTCGGCGGCGACCGTGTCCTATGGGCACGGGATCGCAGTGACGCCAATGGCATTCCTCGACGCGTTCTCGGCCTTTGCCAATGGCGGCGAGCGGGCCAGCCCGACGCTTGTCATGGATGATACGCGCAAGGTGGCGCCAGTGCGGGTAATGTCGGCCCTGACGGCCGACATGGTCAATGTGATGATGCGCGAAGCGGTGGTGAACGGCACGGGCAAGCGGGCTGACGTTGCCGGTTATGGTGTCGCCGGCAAGACCGGGACGGCGGAAAAGCCGGTACCGGGCGGCTATGACGACGCGCGCAACGTGACCAGCTTTGCGGCCATATTTCCTTATGACCGCCCGCAATATGCCCTGATCGTGACGTTGGATGAACCCAAGGCAGGGGCGGAGCGTGGCGATACGGCTGCGCTGAACGCAGCGCCGACGGCCGGACGCATCATCGAACGTGTCGCGCCTCTGCTCGGGCTCGCCCCGCATTTCGAAGGTGTCCGGCCTGCCGGCGCTGAACTCCGCTCTGCATCTGATGAGAGGAGTTCCCTGTGAAGCTGAAAGACCTGTTTCCCCTCGCCGAAGACGGCGATACCGAGATCACCGGCATGACGGCGGATAGCCGGAAGGTGCAGCCGGGCTTCCTGTTCGCGGCCCTGCAGGGCACCGCGTCGGACGGGCGCAAGTTCGTGCCGCAGGCGGTCGAGGCCGGCGCAGCGGCGATCCTGTCGGATGGTGGCGTCGAGAAAGTGCCTGTGCCACATGTGATCGCTGACGAACCGCGCCTGGCGCTGGCCCTTGCGGCCAAGCGTTTCCATGCATCCCAGCCTGAAACTGTGGTTGCGATTACCGGCACGAACGGAAAATCATCCACCGTGGATTTCCTGCGCCAGATATGGACGCGGGCAGGGCTGGGCGCGGCCTCGATGGGAACGCTTGGCGCGATTGGCCCGGGCGGTAAGATCGATGTCGGCCATACGACGCCGGACCCGGTGACGATCCACGAAACGCTGCGCGAGCTTGTCCGTCAGGGCGTGACGCATTGCGCGATGGAAGCCTCAAGCCACGGTCTCGAGCAGTACCGTCTCGACGGCGTCGACCTTGCGGCTGTGGCGTTCCTCAACTTCACCCAGGACCATCTCGACTATCACGCCACGATGGAGGCTTATCTCGAGGCCAAGCTGCGCCTGTTCAAGCAGCTTGGCCGTCCGGGCATGCCGGCCATCGTGAATGCCGACAGCGACCATCGCGAGGTGTTCGAAGCCGCCGCGAAGGATGCGGGCCTCCAGGTCGTCTCGTTCGGCTGGCGCGGTGAAGACCTCTGGATCGACGAGATCATGCCGCGCGCCACCGGCCAGATGCTGACCCTGTTCTGGCGCGATGTCGAACACAAGCCGCTCGAACTGCCGCTGATCGGCGAGTTCCAGGCGCTGAATGCGCTGGCCGCGGCGGCGATTGCGCTGTCGCTTGGCCTGTCGTTCGAGCAGGTCGCTGATGGCCTGACCCATCTCCAGCCGGTCAAGGGCCGTCTGGAACTGGTCGGCAAGACGCCGGCCGGGGCAGGGGTGTTCGTGGATTACGCCCACACGCCGGACGGTCTGGACGTGCTGCTGCGCGCCGTACGTCCGCACACCGCCGGACGCCTCAAGGTGATCTTCGGCTGCGGCGGCGACCGCGATGCCAAGAAGCGCCCGATCATGGGCGAGATCGCCACGCGCCAGGCCGATGATGTCATCGTCACGGACGACAATCCCCGTACGGAAGACGCGGCGACTATTCGCAAGGCCGTGCTCGCTGGCGCGCCGGGCGCCCGCGAGATCGGCGACCGGGAGGTGGCGATCCGCACGGTGATCGCGGAACTGAAAAAGGGCGACACGCTGGTGATCGCCGGCAAGGGCCACGAGACCGGCCAGATTGTCGGCAAGACGGTCATCCCGTTCTCCGACCAGGACACGGCGCTGTCGGCGCTGGCAGGGGAGAACGCATGAGCCAGCTTCTCTGGACTTCGGAAGAAATCGCGCTGGCAACGGGCGGCTCGGCCAGTGACCCGTTCTGGGTGTCGGGCACGATCTCGATCGATACGCGCACGCTGATGCCGGGCGACCTGTTCGTGGCGCTGCAGGACCAGCGTGACGGGCATGATTTCGTCGCCGCCGCCTTCAAGGCCGGCGCCGCAGGCGCGCTGGTGTCGAAACCTGTCACGGGCGGCCCGACCATGATGGTCGACGATGTGCTGGTGGCACTGGAAATGATGGGGATCGCGGCGCGGGCGCGGTCCGGCGCGATCCGCACGGCGGTGACTGGCAGCGTGGGCAAGACGAGCGTCAAGGAAATGCTGGCGCGGATCTATCGCGCCGCTGGCCCTGCGCACTGGAACGTCAAGAGTTTCAACAATCACTGGGGTGTACCGCTGACGCTGGCGCGGATGCCGGAGGCAACCGAGCGCGCGGTCTTCGAGATCGGCATGTCGACGCCCGGCGAGATTGCGCCGCGCAGCCACATGGTGCGGCCGCATGTGGGGATTGTGACTTGCATTGCCGGCGCGCACCTCGAAGGTCTCGGCAGCCTCGAAGCCGTAGCCAATGAGAAGGCGGATATTTTTGCCGGGATGGAAGCGGGCGGCACGTTCATCCTGCCAGCCGACGATGCCTTCCTCGACCAGCTGTCAGCGCGTGCGCGTGAGCTCTGCCCGACCGGAAACCTGGAAACCTTCGGCATTGCGGAAAATGCCACTGCGCGGGTGACGGGATATGAAACAAATGGCGTTACCAGCCGCATCAGTATCGACGTGATCGGTCAGCGTGCGGAACTGGAAATCGCCGCCGTCGGGAAGCATTGGGCGGTCAACGCGGCCGCCGCGCTTCTCGCGGCGAGCCAGACGGGACGCTCGGTTGCCGACTGCGCTGAAGCCCTGTCCGGCTATTCGCCGCCGCCAGGGCGCGGCACTGTGGAACAGATCGCCCTGCCGCAGGGCGGCCACTTCACGCTGGTCGATGATTCTTACAATGCCAACCCGGCCAGCATGCGCGCTGCCCTTTCGGCGCTGGCGCAGCGCAAGGGCGGTCGCCGCCTCGTTGCGCTCGGCGAGATGCTGGAAATCGGCGAGGAATCAGCGAGCGAACATGCCGGGCTCGCGCCGGATGTCGTTGCGAGTGGAGCAGAAGGCGTCTTCCTCACGGGTGACAAAATGACTCACCTTGCAGAGGCCCTTCCGCCGAGCCTGCAGCAGGTATGGGCACCCAAGGCGGATGAGCTGTGGAATGCACTGCTAAACGCAGTGAGAGATGGTGACGTGCTATTGCTCAAAGGGTCGAATGCCTCCGGAATGGGACTTATTGCAGACCGCTTGCGCCAACGAAGTGCAGCGGCTGGTTTGGGCAAGATGGATAGCAGCGACGAAGACGCTGCAGAGGTCAGGTGATGCTGTACGAATGGCTGGCCGCAGATAGCGGTTTCTTCAACCTACTGAACTATATCACCTTCCGCGCCGGCGCAGCCGTTGTGACGGCGTTCCTGGTGACCGTGGTGTTTGGTGATGTGATCATCAACATGCTCCGGGCCCGGCAGGGCAAGGGCCAGCCGATCCGTGACCTGTCGCTGGAAGCGCAAATGTCGAAGCAGGGCACGCCCACGATGGGCGGCGTCCTGATCTGGATCGGCCTGCTGGTCGGCGTGCTGCTCTGGGGCAATCTCACCAATCCTTATGTCTGGGTCGTGCTGTTCGTGACGCTGTCCTACGCGCTGCTCGGATTTCTCGACGATTATGCCAAGGTGACCAAGGAGAGCGCTGAAGGCGTCTCCGCGAAGGCGCGCCTGTTGATCGGCTTTGGTATTGCGGCTGTCGCATGCGCATTCGTGATGGGCCTGCATGGCGCGCACACACCCGCCGGACATGCCGAGTGGGGGCCGCTGAACGGCCTGGCCGAACAGATTGCCAACCTTGCGCCGACGACGTCGGTGGAGCCTGCGGACCCGGCCTTTTCGGGCGGCGTCGCGGTGCCCTTCGTGAACAATTACTTCCTGCCGCTGGGCGGCTTCTTCATCCTGTTCGGCATGATCGTCGTCGTCGGCAGCGCCAATGCGGTGAATTTCACCGACGGCCTCGACGGACTGGCGATCGTGCCGATGACATTTGCCGCCGCCGCCTATGCGATGATCGCCTATCTTACGGGTAACTTTGTCTTTGCCGACTATCTCGGCATCCAGTTTGCGCCGGGCGCAGGCGAGATTTCCGTGCTTCTGGGCGCGATGATCGGCGCGGGCATGGGCTTCCTCTGGTACAATGCCTATCCGGCAAAGGTCTTCATGGGCGATACCGGTTCGCTCGGCCTTGGCGGCATGCTGGGCATCGTGGCCGTGGCGACCAAGCACGAGTTTGCGCTGGTCGTCATTGGCGGCCTGTTCGTGATCGAAGCCCTCTCGGTCATGCTGCAGGTCGGCTGGTTCAAGATCACCAAACGCCTGACGGGCGAAGGCAAGCGCATTTTCCTGATGGCGCCGCTGCACCACCACTTCCAGAAAAAGAACTGGCCGGAAACGCGCGTCGTCGCGCGCTTCTGGATCCTGTCGGTCCTGTTCGCCCTCGCGGGCCTCGCAACTTTGAAGCTGAGGTAACCGCAACCGATGATCCCCATTACGGAATACGCAGGACGGGATGTCGCCGTGTTTGGCCTTGGCCGGACAGGCCTCAGCGCAGCAAAGGCGCTGAAGGCTGGCGGCGCGCGCGTCCATGCGTGGGATGACAATGAGGACATACGCAACAAGGCCGAAGCCGCCGGCATGACGCTGTCGGACATCAACAAGCGCGACTGGCAGACCTTCGCCGCGCTCGTGCTGTCGCCGGGCATTCCCTACAAGTTCCCGCAACCGCACCGGATCGTGCGCATGGCCGAGATGACCGGCGTGCCTGTCGTCGGCGACATGGAACTTTTCGCGCGGGCCGTGCAGTCGCTGCCGGAACGTGGCCGGCCGAAGATCATCGGCATTACGGGGACCAATGGAAAATCGACCACGACGGCGCTGATCGGGCATATCCTGAAGCAGGCTGGCCGAGATGCGCGCATCGGTGGCAATATCGGCACCGGTGTGCTGGATCTTGCCGCCCTGCATGCCAATGCCGTCTATGTGCTGGAACTGTCATCCTACCAGCTGGACCTGGTGAAGAGCCTGCACTGCGATGTCGCCGTGCTGCTGAACATGAGCCCGGACCATCTCGACCGCCATGGCGGCATGGAAGGCTACCAGGCGGCCAAGATGCGCATCTTCCAGAATCAGCAAAAGGGCGATGTCGCCATTGTTGGCTTCGACGACGTGATCACGCAGTCGATTGCAATCGGCCTCGCGGGGCATGGCCCGGGCCGTGTCGTGCATGCGTCCTCGACCTACACGCTGGGCCGGGGCGTCAGCGCGATCGATGGCCGCCTCTATGACAACCAGTCCGGCAAGGCCGAGCTGATCGGCAACCTGGCCGACTGTCCCTCATTGCCCGGCAAGCACAATCACCAGAATGCTGCGGCCGCTTATGCGGCCTGCCGGGCACTCGGCATTGAACAACAGGTCATCATGGCCGGGCTCAAGTCGTTCCCGGGACTGCCGCACCGGCTGGAAGCCGTCGGTGAAGTGGACGGCGTGCGTTTCGTCAACGATTCCAAGGCGACCAATGCCCAGGCCGCCGAGCAGGCGCTGAGGGCGTTCAAGAATGTCTACTGGATCGCGGGCGGCGTACCCAAGGCGGAGGGGATCGAGCCGCTGGAATCCCTGTTCCCGAACGTGGCCAAGGCCTATCTCATCGGCGACGCGGAAAACGCCTTCGCCGCGACGCTGAAGGGCAAGGTCGCGCTGCAGAAATGCGGCACGCTGGAAAAGGCCGTCGAAGCGGCATTGCGCGATGCCCGGGCCGCAGGCGAAGATGACCCCGTCGTGCTGCTATCGCCAGCTTGCGCCAGTTTTGACCAGTTCCACGACTTCGAGCATCGCGGCGATGTGTTTCGCTCGATCGTCCAGGCGATGATGCCGAATGAGATCAGGGTGACGGCTTGAACCCAGCGCGCACCGCCTTGCAGTTTGCCCGGTCCGACACGTCGTGGCTGACCGAATGGCGACGCACGGTGGATTGGGGGCTGATGGGGGGCGCGTTTTTCCTGATCGGCATCGGCCTGCTGATGTCACTTGCGGCGGGCCCGACCGCCGCGATCCGAATCGGCTACGAAAACGAATATTTCTTTGTCATCCGGCAGGCAGCCTTCGCCGCTTCGGCGGCCGTGTTCCTGGTTGGTGTCAGCATGCTTGACCAGTCGTGGGCGCGGCGCCTGGCGACGCTCGTGTTCTTCACGGCATTGGCGCTGATGGTCTGGATCCTCGTGTTCGGCTACGAGGCCAAGGGCGCACAGCGCTGGCTGCGGATTGCGGGTTTTTCCCTTCAGCCGAGCGAGATGATCAAACCGGCGCTGATCGTATTGAGCGGCTGGCTGTTGGCCCAGCGGGAGGCTTATCCGAGCGGGCCGTGGGCGGTGATTGCGTTCGTGTTCTATGCGGTAACGCTGGGATTGTTGTTGCTGCAGCCCGATGTCGGGCAGGCGGCGCTGCTGACGGCAGCGTTCGTCATCACGTTCTTCATCAGCGGCCTGCCGTGGAAATGGGCCGTTGCATTCGCGGGCGGTGGCGTATCGCTGGCGGGCCTGCTCTATGCGCTGTTGCCGCATGTGCGTGCGCGCGTGAACAGTTTCGTCGACCCATCGGCCTATGACACCTACCAGATCGACAAGGCGGCCGAAGCCATAGGGCGCGGCGGCCTGTTCGGGGTCGGCCCGGGGGAGGGCCAGGTCAAGGCGAGCCTCCCGGATGCGCACACCGATTTCATCTTCTCCGTAATGGTCGAGGAATTCGGGCTCGTGGCGGCGATTGTGCTGCTGGCAGTTTTCACGTTGATGGTGCTTCGCGGCTTCCGTGCGGCGGCCCAGCTGGATGATGGATATGCCCGCGCGGCGGCAGCCGGATTGTTTTCCCTGTTCGGGCTTCAGGCCGCCATCAACATCGCAGTCAACGTCGCCCTGATCCCACCGAAAGGGATGACGCTGCCTTTTGTGTCATATGGCGGCTCGTCAATGATCGGCACAGGATTGACACTCGGGCTTGCACTGGCCCTTGTGCGCGGACAGGGTACGCGCACAAGAGGCAGGTATGGGTGACGTAAACACCGGAAAACTGGTGATAATTGCGGCAGGTGGCACCGGCGGGCACATGTTCCCGGCCCGGGCCTTTGCCGATGAAATGCGCGCGCGGGGCTGGACCGTCGGATTGATCTCCGACTATCGCGGCCTGCGTTATGCCAACGACTTTCCCGCCGAGTGGAAAGAAGAGGTGAATGCCGCTTCACCGAATTTCCGCAAGCCGTGGACGCTGCCGGCGGCGGCGCTGAAGATCAAGTCAGGTATCAACCGGGCGGTACGCCTGATCGACCAGACAAAACCGGCGCTTGTCGCCGGATTCGGAGGGTATCCGGCGTATCCTGCACTTGCTGCTGCGAAAAAGCGGAAGGTGCCGATCATCATTCATGAGCAGAATGCGGTGCTGGGGCGGGTGAACCGCCAGTTCGCCCAACATGCCAAGCTGGTTGCCAGCGGATTCAACCGGCTCGACTTCCTGCCGCCCGGCGCGGCCCACATGCCGATTGGCAACCCGGTGCGCGCAACGATTATCGCAATGCGCGACACGCCATACCCGCCCACCGACGGCAAACTGGTCCTTTTCGTCACCGGCGGAAGCCAGGGCTCCAGCAAAATCGGCGATACCGTTCCGCTCGCCATTGCCAATTATTTCCCGGAGTCGCTGCGCGGGCGCCTGAGGGTGGTGCAGCAGGTCAGGGAGGAGCAAATGGAGGGCGTGCGCAACATCTACCGGCGCGCGCAAGTCGATGCTGACCTTGCCCCCTTCTTTGCTGACATGCCGGAACGGCTGGCGTCAGCGCACCTGGTCGTGGCCCGCTCAGGCGCCGGCACGGTGAGCGAACTGGCTGTGGTCGGGCGGCCTTCGATCCTGATCCCGCTGGCGATTGCCATGGATGACCACCAGTCAGCGAACGCCGAGGCGCTCACCGATGTCGAGGCCGCCGACGTGATCCTGGAGAGCAATCTCTATCCGAAACTCCTCGGCAGCCTGATCGCGGTGCGCCTTGAGCATGGCGACGACCTGCGCCAGCGCGCGGCAGCGGCGAAGTCTGTCGGCAAGGTCAACGCCGCGAGCGATCTCGCCGACATGGCCGAACGCGTCGCGGAACTTTAGGCGACCACCGGACGGCAGCCATGCGTCTTGTGCATCCGAGCGGCGCTTAGAGTCGCGTGCCGTTAATCTGACGCATATCCTGCGGCCTTGAAGTAGTTCCAGCATTCGTCTGGATCGTAGAGCTGGCAGATGCTCCCGATAGCGACCTCGAGATCGTCGAAGGTTCTTGC